>Ga0153929_1000192_pt1 | contig 24033 bp, 21 predicted proteins | sample TSNJ013MetaG_FD_104689 | JGI IMG/M metagenome (GOLD analysis project Ga0153929, IMG submission 104689) | Attine ant fungus gardens microbial communities from New Jersey, USA - TSNJ013 MetaG | ecosystem: Host-associated > Fungi > Mycelium > Unclassified | place: USA: New Jersey, Wharton State...
CGTGATGGAGGTGACGGACGGGCCGATCCGGTTAAACTGCTGCCTGAATGATGAACATGACTGCGCCTATGCAGAGGATAAAGAGCAGTGTCCATACCATGCGGCATTCCGGGAGCTGTCCGGTGACATGGAGCGTAAAATGCGCAGACTCCGGTTTTCTTCCGTAGTCCATGATCGGCATTGAGGACCATACATTCTGATATGGGTTTTTGCTGCTCATACCAGTAATTTGCATAGGTATTTAGAGAACGTTGTACCAGGGATTTATTAATAAAAACAATGGCGGCTTTAGAGTAAAACTAAGGTCGCTATATTTGTTTATAAGACATTTTTTAAGCGTTCGCCTGGTAGAAAAGCAAGGTCTTCTACATTAAACCAATGACCCACATTAATTAAAAGACAATTCATAGCTTGAAATCTATCTGACAAATGATTTATAGTGGATAGGTATACTATTAATTAGCAGAATCCATTATAATAGATTTTAGCTTTTTTTAAAATTATTTAATAAAAATGCTTGACTGTAAAGTAGGTTTATAGGGTATATAAAGGCAAGGAGGTAAAGATGACAATCAAAGAAGTGGAAGAAAGATCAGGTGTTACCAGGGCAAATGTCCGCTTTTATGAGAAAGAGGGCCTGTTGATTACGAAGAGAAATACAATCAATGGATACAGAGAGTATTCAGAGGATAATATTAATACATTGAAGAAAATTATATTTCTTCGCAATCTTGATGTAACAATTGAGGATATACGCAATGTTCAGATGAATAAGATCACAATGGAAGAACTGCTTTCTGATTACAGCGTAATTTTAAAGGAGAAAGCAAAGGCTTATGAGGAATCACGATTGACCTGTTTAGAAATGATAAAAAATTCAGAGTTTCATTATTCTGAATTAGAGGTTGATAAGTACCGGAAACAGAATGATAACAACCATTATCTGCTGATCAGGGATACCTTCAGTAATCTGTCGGTGATAAAAGATAAAATAGCTGTCTGGTTGCTGGTTTTACTTTCCATCATAATATCAATGATTGCTTATCCCCTGCTGCCTGAGTACATTATGATTCAGGAAATCGGGTTGGAGAATGCAGGTCAGATATGGAAAGGATTTATATTTCTATATCCGGCAGCTTCCGTATTCTTTGTATTTTTGGCAAAATCAATTATATGGAAACTTTTATATATGCATATGCCGTTTTATCTGATGTATGCAGACAAGATCAGCAGGTATGTAAATATATGTGCAATTCTTCTCATAATAACCTGCCAGTTTCATACGGTTTTTTTTCTGAATAAAATCGGGTTAAGCTTGAATGTGATTTTGCTGGTTGAAATGATTGTACTTTTATCTGTCAGTATAACTTCTGCCCTGGTAAAAAGAAGAAAACATAAAGAAGGAGAATAAAGATGCAGACTGCATTGACATTAGGAGCAGTATTTGTAATATTTACAGTAATATTTCTATACGATTGGAGACGTGAGAAAAAGAAGCAGAGAAAGTGGATAAAAGATCATTATGGTATAAAACCGCAGCAGGCAAAGAAGTCATATGAATTGGCAGGCATATATTGGGAAGAGTTTGGAGGGGAATATCCGGAAGATGAAATCATTGATGAGGTAACCTGGAATGATTTGGAGATGAACTATGTGTTTGACAGGATAAATAATTGCACTTCTTTTGCAGGAGAACAATTACTTTATAGTAAACTACATCACCTGCCGAAAGAAGGGGCGTATCAAAAGCAGTTGGAAGAACAAATCACTTATTATGACAAAAACTCTGACAAACGGGAACAAATGCAATTGCATTTAAGCAGAATAGGAAAAGAAGAGTCAAATTTTTATCTTCCCCTCTTTATCAGTAATTTAGAGATGCTTGGAATATCAAATATCTGGTTTTACAGGAGTTTACAGGCTCTTTTGGTAATATCTGTTCTGTTTGCTGTTTTTAGCGGTCAATCGGCAGCATTTTTGGCAGCCCTTGTTGTTTTCCTGTTTAATGCGGTAGTATATGCTGTGAAAAAGGCAGAGCATGAAATCTATCTGGATGCCCTTGGAGGGATCATCAGGCTCGTGAAGGTCACTAATGCACTGCTGCATGACAAGCAGCAGCCTGTTGTGCAGATACCGGATAACATTCGACGAGATCTGAAACTTTTTCGAAAGATGACACGAATGGTCGGTATACTGCAAAAGAAAAAGCAGGCAGCGGTATCCGGCGATATGATCGGTATGCTGAGGGACTATCTTATCGGAGCAACATTATGGGATTTCACAAATTATGATAAAATCATTCGATTTTTAAGAGGAAAAGAAGAAAACTTCATGGAAATCTATCAATTTACAGGTATGATAGATATGTCTATATCAGTTGCTTCCTTTCGAAAGAGTCTGCCGTTTTATTGTATCCCGAAATTTACCCTGGAGAAAATTTTAAGAATGGAGGAACTATATCACCCTTTGATTCAAGAACCTGTATGCAACACCGTGACTTTAGATAATCATTGCATGATCACGGGCTCTAATGCTTCCGGGAAATCGACTTTTATCAAAGCAGTAGTAATCAATGCGATTTTAGCCCAGAATATTCATACCTGCACGGCAAAACATTTCACATTGCCATCTGCAGGAATCATAACGTCTATGGCAATCCGTGATGATATCATGTCAGGAGAGAGTTATTATATGAAAGAAATCAAGTACTTAAACCGTATCATAGAGAATTTAAGTGATAACAGAATAGTGATCTGTGCAATAGATGAAATTCTGAGAGGTACGAATACCCGGGAAAGAATTGCAGCATCGGCTGCAGTATTAAAATATTTAAGTAAAGCGAACTGTCTGGCTCTCATCGCTTCCCATGATGTAGAATTAATAGAACATCTGGGAGATAACTTTTATTATTATTATTTTTGTGATCGGATGTCTGATAAGGATATTAAATTCGATTATAAGATACAAGAGGGAATAAGCAATACGAATAATGCAATTCGCCTTCTGGAATATGTTGGGTTTCCTGAGGAAATTATTACGGAAGCAAGGTATAATTATTCTCATTAAGATAATAATTTTAATAAATAGATGAAGGAGGTATTACAATGAAAGGTTATGCAATGCTGGGTATAGGAAAATCGGGGTGGATTGAAAAAGCAGAGCCGGCTTACGGAGAAATGGATGCCATTTTACGTCCAATAGCAGTTGCTCCGTGTACGTCAGATGTTCATACCGTATGGGAGGGTGCTATCGGTGAACGTTTTGACATGATTCTTGGACATGAGGCAGTTGGAGAGATCGTGGAAGTTGGAGCCAGAGTAAAAGATTTTAAAGTTGGTGACCGGGTTATCGTACCTGCAATCACTCCGGATTGGAATTCCATAGAAGCGCAGGGAGGATACTCAATGCACTCCGGCGGAATGCTGGCAGGATGGAAATTCTCCAATTTTAAAGATGGAGTATTTGGAGAATATTTTCATGTAAATGATGCAGACGGCAACCTGGCACTGCTTCCCGAAGGCATAGATCCGGCCGCCGCCGCTATGCTGAGTGATATGGTTCCCACGGGAATGCATGGTGCCGAATTGGCAGATATCCAGTACGGTGATACCGTGTGCGTCATCGGCATTGGCCCCGTAGGTCTTATGTGTGTAGCCGCAGCAGTACTCCGTGGTGCTTCCGACGTATACGCGGTAGGTTCCCGTCCCAATTGTATTCAAATCGCAAAAGAATACGGAGCTACTGAAATTATCAATTACCGGGAAGGTGACATTTTAGAACAGATCATGGAAAAAACCCATGGTAAAGGGGTGGACAAGGTGATTGTCGCAGGCGGTGACAATGACACATTCGATACAGCGATCAAGATGTTAAAGCCCGGCGGAATTATAGGTAATGTAAATTACCTGGGCGAAGGTGATTATATCAAAATCCCACGTGCAGAATGGGGCTGTGGCATGGGTCATAAGACGATCAAAGGAGGACTGATGCCTGGTGGAAGACGCAGAATGGAGAGGCTGGCCTCACTTCTGGTCACGGGAAGACTGGATACCGGTAAGCTGATTACTCATAAATTCGAAGGCTTTGAGAATATTGAACCGGCGTTGATGCTGATGAAAGACAAACCAAAGGATTTGATTAAACCGGTAGTAGTGATGAAATAAGATGATTATCTTTATAATAAAGATTTTTAAAAATGAAAAGTAATGGAGAAGAAGAACCGCCTTAGAGAAACAGCCGGGAACCACTGCGGAATTATCTTCTGCGAAAGATCCGGTGTATGAGGGTAGCTGCGCAGCTTTGCGAAGCAGCGTAAGGGAGAGAGAAGACCCAAGGAGTCATGAGGGCATTCCCGAATGACGACTGGTTTAAGGGGCTTGGAACGACCGCCGAAGGAGTCCGGTTCGCAGAAGATAATTCCGCAGTGGTTCCCGGCGTACTATATCCAATCCCCCCATCCCCTAATCAAAAAACTTGGAAACAAAAAATAAAAGTTATTTACTTTTTATTAAATTTTTATTAATATAGATATATTACATAAAAAGGAGAAATATTATATCAGCAGAAACATAGAAAATGGAGGATTTTTGGCAGAGAGTGCATCGGTCTTTTTGTGTCTTGTATTTCTATTGTTGTAGTATCACTGTGTACGGCAGCTCCCTCCAGGAAAATTCAGGACGAATTTGAACATGCACGTTCCGGTCAGATGAATTAGTAAAAAGACGTTCTTTACAAAACATAATAATGACAGTATACTATAGGTATCGGTACAAGAGATTGCCGTTACATATAGCCCCTCCGGGGATGTAAATTTCATACTAAGGGGAGAAGATTGAATGAATAATTTTAAAGAATGGTTATCTGATAATCTAAGATATTTTATGCTTGCCGGCATTATTATTTTAGTGCTTGCGGCGGCTATATTTGGTATCAATGCATATTCAAAGCTTTCAAATAACACAGATAAAAAGGATACAGCCACGGAACAGGAGACGCCGCAAACGGAAACAAAGAAGGAAGAAACAGAAACGAAAGAATCGGAAACAGAAACTAAAAAAGCAGCAGAAACGGAAAAACAAACGGAAAAGATGAAAGAGACAGAGGTAACTGAGGCGGTGACAGAAGCTGTAACAGAGCCGCAATTGGCAGCAGCTCCTCAGACAGAAGCCGTACCTGAGACAGAAGCCGTACCTCAGACAGAACCGGCACCTGTTTACCTTACTTTAAAAAGTGCCTGCTATATTCGCAGCGGTCCAAGTTATGAAGCTGAGATTATCGGAGAATACTGGGGCGGACAGACCGTAAGATTTATTGAAGATGCAGGCGGCTGGTATAAGGTTGAGGTAGATGGAATGATTGGCTATATGGGAGCAAGATTTTTTTGATTAAGATGAATACTATATTATAATCAAAGGGAGAATACGCCAAATATATGGTGTATTCTCCTTTGCGCCGCTATTTACCCATTTGGGATTTTATCTAAAACAGGCTATTTTTCAAAAATAACATTTTGAAAACAATTTGTTGAATACTTCATGCACTGCTCACCTGTACAATAGTAACAGCATTGACAAGTGGGAGGGATAGCGCATAACAGGGTTATCTGTTCGGAGAGATTTTATCTTTTGCGAAATATTATGGAAATCTTAAGGATGATTTCATATATTTTTGATATATTAATTTAAATTATCGTGTATAATAAAAATAAGGCAGTTACTAAGATAAGGGGAAATTAGGAGAATTGGACTTATATGTGCGGTATATGTGGAATTATTGGAAAGAAAAATGATAAAGAAGAAATTTTAAAGCGAATGATGGGAGTCATGAAACATAGAGGTCCTGATTCGGAGGGAATCTACTGCACAGATGATGCAGCATTTGGATTTTGCAGGTTGAGTATTATCGACCTGGAAGACGGGAGCCAGCCTATGAAAAATGAAACGGAAGATATGGCGCTGGTATTCAACGGAGAAATTTATAATTATCAGTCTCTGCGAAAAAAGCTTATAGACAAAGATCATATATTCCGAAATCATTCAGATTCTGAAGTTCTGATTCATGGCTATGAAGAGTTTGGAGAAGTTCTGCTGGATAAGCTGCGCGGCATGTTTGCATTTGCTATCTGGGATGAAACGAAAAAATGTCTGTTTGCGGCAAGAGATTATTTTGGAATTAAGCCATTTTACTACGCTATGATAGACGGATGTTTTGTCTTTGCGTCAGAAATTAAATGTATATTGGAATTTCCCGGATTTAAGAGAGAAGTAAATGCGGAAGCATTAGAACAATATTTGTCATTTCAGTATTCAGCATTATCGGAAACTTTTTTTAAAGGGATTTATAAATTGATGCCGGGTCATTACCTTAATTATGAAAATCAAAGGATCGTGACGAAACAATACTTTGATCCAATGCTGCAGCCGGAGCGTGGAAAATCAGACGAAGAGTGGATAGAGCAGTTGGATAAGACGATCCAAAATACTGTAAAGCAGCATATGGTAAGTGATGTAGAAGTCGGAACCTTTCTTTCCGGTGGTGTGGATTCCAGCTTAATAGCAGCCACGTTTACAGGCAAGAAGGCTTTTACGGTCGGGTTTATGGATGAGGACAGCAAATATAATGAAACGCGCGATGCAAAGAGATTGGCGAAGCATTTACAACTGGATCATTACTGTAAGAATATCAGTGAAGAAGAGTATTGGGAAGCTGTCCCAAAAGTCATGTATCATTTGGATGAGCCAAGCGGAGATGCGGCGGCAGTTGCCTTGTATTTTGTTGCCCAGGAAGCCTCCAACCATGTAAAGGTTGTGACTTCCGGTGAGGGGGCAGATGAGTTGTTCGGCGGATATAATATTTATCTGGAGCCGGGTGTACTGTGCTGGTTTTCCTGGATACCAAAGTGGATAAGAAAAAGGGTCGGAGCTTTGGCCTGCAAACTGCCGGAAGGAATGAAAGGACGCGGCTATCTCATTCGAGGCAGTAAAAGTGTAGAAGAACGCTTTATAGGAAATGCAAATATTTTTTCAGCAAAGGAGCGTAAAGAAATTCTGAAACAGGAGACCGGCGCAGTTACTCCGCAGGAATTACTGAAGAATCACTATCGTAAGGCAGCAGATCTAAGCAATATGAATAAGATGCAGTATATAGATCTGACCTGGTGGCTTCCCGGAGATATTTTGCAAAAGGCCGACAGGATGAGTATGGCTCATTCATTGGAACTGCGCGTACCGTTTCTGGACAAGGAAGTATTTAAGGTAGCAAGAAAATTACCGTTGAAAGCCAAGATAAGACATCATAAAACGAAATATCTCTTTCGGGCGGCATCGCTTCGGTACCTTCCGCAATTAAGCAGTAAGAAGAAAAAACTTGGGTTTCCGGTTCCCATACGTGAATGGATAAAGGAAGAGAGCGGGTACCGGCAAGTAAAGGAGCGCTTTACCAGTGAGGCGGCCGCAGCCTGGTTTTATACGGATAAACTGATGAAACTTTTGGATCAGCACCGCCAGGGAACAGGTGACTATAGCAGAAAAATCTGGACAGTGTATGCTTTTCTTGTTTGGCATCAGATATTTTTGGAAGCATAAAGCGGTAATGTGACAGTGAATGTAGTTCCGATGGATTCGGCGCTTTGCACACTGATTTTTCCGTGATGGTTTTGGACAATCGTCTGTGCGATAGACAGTCCAAGACCGTAACCGCCTTCTTTACTTTCCGCCGAACGTGGGTGAGGGGGATTTTCCGTACGGACACGCGATTTATCAGAGCGGTAAAAGCGTTCGAAAATATGATCTAACTCTTCTTGCGGGACAGGTTCACCGGTATTATTTACAGAGAGGACAGCTTTTTCCTGATCCCGTGACAGGGTTACGGTTACTTGTTTGTCACGGTCGGCATATTTGCATGCATTATCCAGTAAAATTGCCATGAGTTGTTTTAGCTGTCCCTCATTGCCCTGCGTATACAGACTGGGAGCAATATTTTCCCGAATCGTTATACCTTGCTCAAAAGCAATGGATTCAAAAGGCAGCAGACATTTCCAGACAGTGTCGCTTAAATTGATGCTGCCGGTGATATAAGTTACCGTATCAGATTCTGAACGAGCCAGGAATAAGAGATTTTCCACCAGTTCTTTCATTCTGGTTGCTTCGGTATGGGTATTTTCTATCCAGCGTGACTGATTGGAAATCGTATCCTCCTTATGTGTAAGGAGGATTTTTAAATTGGCAAGAATGACAGTCAGGGGGGTTTTTAGTTCATGGGATGCATCCGCAATAAACTGATTCTGCTGCGCCCAGGCTTTTTCCACAGGTTTTAATGCCCACTTAGATAGAAACAGACTGATGATAAAAAAGGCAGCCATACCTGCGATCAAAATGAGAAGGGAATTCAGTATGAGGGTTTGCATGGAACGGGTTTGCGATATGGTGTCTGCAAAAGCGATTTTACGGCCATCCGCGGTATCTTCTATTATATAGCGTAATGCCAGACTCTTGATATTACCTTGATCTTTTCCGGTTTCCAGTGCTTTCGTAACAGCTTCTTGTGCCAGTGCCTCTGTTACTTCCGTGCCATTATTGTTCAGGGAATCAATAGTTCCGCTTTCATTCAGAGTGACTATGAAAATACGGATATTGTTAAATGGAGATTCATCCTTCCTGCGGTTCAGTTCCATCTTAGGTTTAAAGTTGTCGTCGGGTGGTGCTGACAGGGCATGACGCATGGCTCCCAGGCTTTCAGACTGCAGTTTTTGGTAATTGGAGAAACAAAGTGCACATAAGACTACAATCAGCACTAAAGAAACCAATGTCATATTAATAATAATAAATTTTTTGCGAAGTTTTTGAATCATTCTTCTGCCTCCAGGCGGTATCCTACTTTTCTTATGGTTCCAATTCCGGCTTTTGATCCCAGATAATAGAATTTCTTACGTAAAAAAGAGATATAAGCTTCTACGTTATTATCCTCCACATTGGATTCAGTCCCCCATACTTTGGTGATCAGAGTATCTTTAGATATTAGGATCTTAGGATTGGACATTAATATTTTTAAAATTTCAAATTCTTTATAACCTAAATGGACTGATTTACTGCCGCACCATAAATCATTGGTGGAAAGATTCAAAGTCAGATCTCCAAAGGTCAGTTCTTCCAGGACCACATCCCCTTGCCGGCGGGAAAGTGCGCGTATGCGTGCCAGTAGTTCCTCTGGATTGAATGGCTTTGTCATATAGTCGTCAGCGCCTTTGTCTAAGCCTCCTACTTTGTCACGCACGTCATCTCTGGCAGTAAGCATGAGGACCGGTGTGGCAATTTTTTGGATACGCAATTCTTTTACTACTTCGAATCCATTTTTCTTTGGGAGCATGACGTCAAGTATAATGACATCATAGAGATTACTTAATGCATAACCCAGTCCGTCCTCCCCATTATATACAATATCTACCATATATTTGGCTTCTACCATAATTTGACCAAGTGCCTCGGCAAGTCTGACTTCGTCTTCTATGATCAGTATACGCATATTTATGTTCCCGCCTTTCAGGATGTTTTTATTATTATAAAACGTTAAGGATCTACATGCAAACATTATAGTCAAAAACACTGAAATTAGTCTGAAAATGTTTTTTAAGGTTAATTTCAGTTTTTATGTGTATGATATGTTCAAATAATAAAGCGGATTTCAAATATCCGTTTGTTTAAGAAAGTGAGGTATGTATATGATGCAGACACAAGAAGTGTTTAAAAGGTATGAAAAAAAATATATGATAACAGTAAAACAGCTTAACATATTATTGTCAAATTTAAAAAAATATATGACAGCAGATCAATACGGGAAACATACCATCTGTAATATTTACTTTGACACAGAAAATTATGAACTGATACGCACTTCTATTGAGAAACCGGTTTACAAAGAGAAAGTGAGATTGCGCAGTTATGGCATACCGGGCGAAAATGATATTGTTTATTTAGAATTGAAGAAAAAATTTGACGGTATTGTATATAAAAGAAGAATTCCAATTAAGCTGAATGATGCAAAATCATATCTTCATTATGGCAAAAAGCCCAAGGCAGAAGAAACCCAGGAAAAACAGATTACGAATGAACTGGACTATACGATACAAAAATACAATTTAGAGCCGGCAGTTTATTTATCCTATGAGCGGGTTGCTTTGTATGGTAATGAGGATGAAAACCTAAGAGTAACTTTTGATTACAATATCTGTGGTCGTGATACGATGCTGAGTCTGGAGCAGGGGAACTATGGAACTTTGCTGTTGAATGAAGAAAAGGCATTGATGGAAGTAAAGATTCCGGGGGCGATGCCTTTGTGGATGAGTCATATGTTTTCAGAGCTTAAGATATTTCCGATTTCCTATTCCAAATATGGAGAATATTATAAACAATATATTTGTCAAAAACAAGTAACCAGAGGAGGAATCCATTGTGCTTAACAGTATTTTATCAACAACGGAAACAGCAAGTTTAACTTTAATACAATTCTTAGCGTGTACCGGGAGTGCTGTCATTTTAGGAATTTTTATTGCTATGCTTCATATGTACAGGAACAGATATTCCAAAAATTTCATTATTACCCTGGCATTATTGCCGGTCATTGTACAGGCTGTGATTATGTTGGTAAATGGAAATCTGGGTGCCGGCGTAGCTGTTATGGGAGCCTTTAGTCTGGTTCGTTTTCGTTCCGTACCGGGAAATTCCAGAGAAATCGGAAGCCTTTTCCTGGCTATGGCAGTTGGACTGGCAACCGGTATGGGGTATCTTGGGATCGGATTCTTTTTAGTACTCATCATAGGCACAGTTACCATTTTGTTTATCCGTCTCCCATTTGGAGAAACGAACGCAGAAGAGAAGGATTTGAAAATTACGATACCGGAAAATTTAGATTATACGGATATTTTTGATGATATTTTCAAAAAACATACAAAGAAAGTTGATTTGTTAAAAGTGAAAACAGTGAATATGGGCAGTTTATATGAGCTGCAGTATCTGGTGATTTTAAAAGATAAAAAATCTGAAAAAGCATTTATAGATGATATTCGCTGCCGCAATGGTAATCTTACGATAGTATGCGGACGTGTTGCTTCAGAACGAGAGGAACTTTAGTAAGAATTGGAGGTTATATATGGGAAACAGATGGAAACGAATCATTGGATTAGGGATAACGGTTGTACTTCTGAGTGTTACCATAGCTGGCTGTAGTCAGAATAATGGTAATGGGAACAATTCGGGAGAAAATACTTCAGAAAATACTGTAGGAACAGCGTCTTCAGAAACAATTGCAGTAGAGACTGAAATGATAAATGTATCTTATGATGAAGAAGATCTGGAAGATACCTGGGAAGAAGCTTCTGCGGTAAAGATTATAATGGATGGAACTTCTGCAGAGATTGAAGGTGAAGGTGCCAAGGCAGAAGATGGAACAGTGACCATTACAAGCGCCGGCACTTATGTGGTAAGCGGTACCATGACCGACGGACAATTGGTGATAAATGCAGGAAAGGAAGATATGGTACATGTTGTATTGAATGGTGTCAGCATTACCTGCAGCAATAGTTCTGCAATCTATGGCGTGCAGAGCGAGAAACTGATATTGACACTTGCAGATGGCACAGAGAATGTTTTGAATGACGGTACTGAGTATGTTTATGAAAATTCTGCGGATGATGAACCTAATGCAGCTTTGTTTAGTAAAGACGATATTACAATTAACGGAACAGGGTCGCTTCAAGTGAATGGAAATTATCAGGATGGAATACGCAGTAAAGACGATCTGATGGTAGTGTCAGGAACCATTTCAGTAACCGCGGCGGATGATGGGTTAAAAGGAAAAGACAGTGTAGTCATACGTGATGCGAAGCTAACCGTGGATGCTAAGGCGGATGGTATCAAATCCAACAATAGCACGGAAGAAGACAAAGGATATGTTGTTTTGGAAGGGGGAACATATCAGATTATAAGCGGAAATGACGGAATACAGGCAGAAACGATTCTGCAGGTAACAGGAGGGACCTATGCGATTACATCCGGAGGCGGAAGTGCGAATGCAGAGGTCAAGACCGGGAATATGGAATTTTCCGGCGGAAGCGGTCGGGGCGGGCAGATGCCGGAGGACGGTCAAACACCACCACAAATGTCGGACGATGGGCAGAAACCTCAGAAGCCGGATGGCAGTCAGACACCGCCGCAGATGCCGGAAGACGGTCAGACTCCTCCCCAGAAGCCGGATAATACACAAGGAAATACGACAGGAGAAAGTGAGACTGCAGCAGTTAATAGTACGTCACAAAGCGTAAGTACAGAAGGTGACAGTACAACTCAAAGCGAGAGTACGGCAGATGGCGGCACAACTCAAAGCGAGAGTACGGCAGATGACAGTACGACACAAAGTGAAAATACGACGAAAACGGAATCAACCAGTATGAAAGGACTGAAAGCCGGCAAGGCAGTATTTATTACAGGTGGTGATTATGAAATAGATGCGGCAGATGATACAGTACATTCAAATGGAAACGTTACGGTATCAGGCGGACAGCTTACACTGACATCAGGAGATGATGGAATACATGCAGATGCTGCACTGGTAGTAGAAGGCGGAACGATAGATATTACAAAATCCTATGAAGGATTAGAAGGCGTGACAATCGATATTAAGGATGGTACCATAAATGTTGTCGCCAGTGATGACGGACTCAATGCGGCCGGAGGCAGTGATGCGCAAGACACGGAAGACTTTGGAATGCAAGGAAAAATGGGCGGCAGTACATTGAATGAAAATGCCTATATTCGCATTAGCGAAGGTTATTTATATGTAGATGCCGGTGGTGATGGTATAGATTCCAATGGACACTTCTATGTTGACGGAGGTACGGTGTTAGTAAATGGTCCGGTTAATGATGGCAATGGTGCTTTTGATTACAATGGAAATGCAGTTATTACCGGAGGAATTGTAGTAGCCATAGGAAGTTCTGGTATGGCATTACCGTTTTCGGATAGTTCTGCACAAAATTCTGTAATGGTATATTTAGATGAGCAGCAAAATGCCGGCACGACATTGAATCTTTCGGATGAAGCGGGGAATTCAATTCTTAGCTTTACATCATCCAAGACTTACCAGTCGGCAGTCATTAGTACACCGGATATGAAGACGGGAAGTACGTATAAGATTTCTACCGGCGGGACAGCAACAGGAGATAGTACGGATGGATTAGTGCTCGGCGGAACTTATTCGGACGGAACAGAAGCAGCCTCCGTTACATTGGAGTCATCTGTGACTCAGAGTGGTTCTGGGGGTATGCAGCAAGGTGGAGGCAGCCGGGGTCAGGGAGGCAGGATGTCCGGACAGCAGGACCAAGGTCAGCCGGGTGAGGTACAAGAGCGGCAGAGTGAGACAATAGCAAATGATGGGGCGGATAGCCTTTAAGGACGTAATCAATCAAACACCGTCGGCTTTGGTGAAAGCCGGCGGTGTATGGTCGTCTGGCGCCGTCAATGTCTTTTTTATAATCAAGATCAGTCTTCCTCAAATTGAAATAGTTCTTCAACTGTGACATTAAAGACCTTTGCTATGTCCATAGCCAGCTTTAATGAAGGGTTATACTTACCATTTTCAAGAAATGGCGAAAGAACTTAATCTATCCTGGCCACTCAAGCTTTTACAGTAGTGAGCGTGTTTTCTTAGTAGGGGGATACATTAATAGTTATGATAAAAGGGGAGAACTATAATCAGTATGATTAATAGTTTCGCCTCTTTTATTTTTGGGTATAGATTAACGCAGTTTTGCTTTTTTCTTTTACAAAGGGCCTGGGATATCCCAGCGAATTTTCCAATTCTCACGGAAAAGAGGATTGGAAAACGGAGGTTGTTGTTATAACGCAACCAGTGAAATGCCGTATTTATGATTTTTCTATTGGACGGTCATGACAACAAAAAATTGTGATAACTGTGTAAATATTCTATGGTAATTACTTTAAATGAATGGTATAATTTACTATTAAGTAAAATGTATTAGTGCTAAGGAGAATTTGTGATGGCTAAGATAAAAATAGCTGTATGTGATGATGAAAAAATTATTCTTGAAATTGTTGAGGCAAAGGTGCGACAAACTCTAGCACAAATGGAGTTTCAAGAATACAAAATTTACTTATTTGATAAAGGAATTGATTTGTTGCGAAGTAAAGAGCAATTCCATTTGCTTCTGCTTGATATTGAGATGCCCGAAGTAGATGGACTATCACTGGCAAAGAGGATAAATGATTCTGAGAAAAAACCACTTATTATATTTATCACAAACCACAAAGAGCTAATGATGTGGGGCTATCATGTAAGGGCATTCAGATACTTAACAAAACCTTTTATGGATAAAGAGTTCAGCGAGGCCATATTCAGTGCAATGAGTGAGATATTGTTAGTTGATACAATAATTATCACCGAAGCAGGAAAGAGCATATTACTGGATGTGAATGATATAGTATTTATTGAATCTCTGGGGGAAGGATGTTGTATCCATTCTAATAATGGTATTAAGCATATTAGAAAAGAGTCATTAAAATATTGGATAAGTCGATTACCTAATGGTGTCTTCATACAAACCCATAGAACGTTTATTGTTAATCTAGGTTATGTTAATGATATTATGACAAATCAAGTTCATATGAAGAATGGTTATGAAATACCCGTTTCTGTGCGAAAGAGAAAATTTCTAAATGATGCATTACATAGTTATATACGAAGAAAGTTGGGGTGATAGTATTGCTAACGATACAATATATTATTGAATTTACCAAACTCTACATAGTCATTTTATATATTGTAAAACTGACTAAATTAAGAAATATTGCAAGGTTAAATCTGATTACCATATTGACATTGGCGGTTATAGATATTTGTAGATTAATCTATTATGGAAGTATTATTGAGCAAAGTTATGATATTTATATATGCGGATTATTAGCAATATTCGTAATGTTTCTAGGGTATAGAATTTGGAAAAAACTATTGCTCCTGTTTGGGATATACATAGTTATTTGTTTTATTGACATGCTGATGGTAGGATTTATTGTAGACTGCTTTTCAATTAGTATAGCTGTTGTCTTAGGTAATCCGATATACAAACTTATTCTGAATTCGGCAAATATTGTATTGTATGTTATTATTAGCTATATAGTCAAAATTTTAAATGTGAACTTCAGATTGGAGTTTATGAGTAAGAAAGAGATATATCTTTTAATTATCGGAGTATTAGGATGTGGTTTTTATATTACACCTTTTCAACTATATGCAAACAATGCTGATAAATCGCCTTTGGAAAGATTATTTATCTTAGGAATAAGTATAACAGGTTTCATTATATTGGCAGTTGTAGTAATACTTATAATAAAAAATAATGACCTCAAGTATCTTAAAAAACAACAGAAATTGCAGGATAGAATTTTGTTTGCACAGCAGTTGTATTATAGTAGTCGTTTGCAGCAGGAGCAGGAAACACGAAAGTTCAGACACGACATAAACGAGCATTTATATTGTATATCTTTTCTTTTGAAGACTTCAAGATATGAAGAACTACGGGTATATGTCGAAGGGGTGATGGATACATTGATTGAGATAAAAGATAAAACAGAAATTCAGACGGGCTCAGAACTTATTAATATCATTTTATCTGATCTTATGAATCAATACTTAACTCAAAATATAGTATTATCTTGGTACGGTTTTATACCAGATACACAAATTGAAAATATAGATTTATGTGGTTTGTTTTCAAATTTATTAAAAAATGCATTCGAGGCAGCAGTACAATGCAGTAATAAGACTATTGATATTACTACCACTCAATATGATAATGCATTCTTTATAAAGATAGTCAATGCCTGCCAAAATAATGTTGAAATAATTGGTGATAGGTTAATTACCAGCAAAACAGATACGATCAATCACGGTTATGGCAGCCAGATAATTCGAGATATTATTAATAAATATAAGGGTCAAATCAAATATTTATTCAAAAATAATCTTTTTACAGTGGAGATTACAATATTAAATATATGTAAGTAACTCAAACGTCGGCGCAGCTAAGTGTCATGTAATTTGACAGGTGGAAATCCTGTCTGGCAAGGCTGAACCACCAATAGCAAGTCATGAATTCATAACAGTAATGTTGTGAATTAAGCGTTGACAGTTAGGCAGTAGGTCTGAAATTTGGCAGTTAAATGAAAAATGCTTGCCGAATTTTAAGGCAAAGTAAAGCTAACACAGGTTCAGAAACTGTGAAAAATAGATGCAATATTTGATGTTTGAATTCTGGGGCGGATGGTTTAACGTTTACGATAATAATGGCGCAGCCTGTTGGCTAAAGCCATAACAAAACAGGGCATTGCAAGGCGATTTTCTATCACCCATAGCAATACCCTGTTTCAGTCAAAATGGATACTCGTAATCCGCTTCGCTTAGAAGCGGGGGACTTGATTTGAAGGTTAAAATCTATAATAAAATATATTTTAATATAAACAAGGCAGTCAATACATACATTAGTACACTGATTTTTTTCTTCTTTGCATTTCCTGTTACTAAATTAAGAACCACATATGTAATAATTCCCATAGAAATTCCTTCTGAGATACTATAGAAGAAAGGCATTGCAATAATGCAGATAAAGCAGGGAATTCCTTCACCAATATCATTAAAATTAATCTTGGCAACTGATCCCAGCATATAAAATCCAACAACAACCAATGCAGGTGCCGTGGCAAATGCCGGTATTGCTAAAAAGATAGGTGATAAGAATAAGGATAATCCAAATAAAACTGCAGTAGTTGCAGCAGTCAATCCGGTTCTTCCGCCTTCTGAAACTCCGGAAGCACTTTCTACGAAAGTAGTAACTGTTGATGTACCAAGTACGGCACCGGTCGTTGTTGCTACAGCGTCTGCCAGCAATGCACCTTTGATATTAGGTAATTTTCCATTCTTGTCCAACATGTTTGCTTTTGAAGAGACGCCAATAAGCGTTCCCAGTGTATCAAAGATATCAACAAATAAAAATGCAAATATAACAACTGCAAAATTTAGAGTGAAGATATTAGAAAAATCTAATTTAAACGCTACATTAGCTAAACTTGGAACAGAGAGTCCGTTACTAAAATCAGGCAATAAACTATAAAATCCAAGTTCAGGATTTGGAACATAAAGTCCGGCAAACTGACAAATGATTCCGAGAACCCAGGTTCCTAATATTCCCCATAGGATGCCTCCCTTTACCTGCTTCATCACGAGTATACCGGTAATGATAATTCCAATGATAGCAAGCAATACAGAAATCCCTACATCATTCATGCTGCCTAACCCATTATTAAGACTTTGAAATCCTTCCAATGAAAATAATTGAACTAATGTACTTCCGCCAATGGTAATATTAGCATTTTGCAAACCAATGAAAGCAATAAATAAACCAATACCAACACTGACTGCGTGTTTTAAATTGGCTGGAATTGCATTAAATATGGCTTCACGAACGTTAAAAAAGGATAGTATTAAGAAAATTATACCCTCTATAAAAACTGCGGTCAATGCGGTCTGCCATGAATAACCCATCCCTAACACAACAGTATAAGCAAAATACGCATTTAGTCCCATTCCTGGTGCCAGAGCAAACGGATAATTTGCAAAAAATGCCATACAAAGGGTTCCAATTAAGGATGCAATTGCTGTTGCAGTAAATACTCCGCCGGAATCCATACCGGTGGCACTTAATATTGAGGGATTAACTGCCAGGATATAAGCCATTGTCATAAAAGTAGTGATTCCGGCCAATACCTCTGTCTTTACTGTAGTTTTGTTTTTTGTTAGCTTAAATAGTTTTTCTAACATTTTTTTCCTCCTTAATAATATTTTTATTAAAATTATCTTAAAGCTCTATAAAATATTAGCATAATTTCTTAAGAAAGTAAAGTTTAAAAGAAGGTTTGTTTAAAGTATATAAATATTATATAAATATTAAAAATATAAGATTAAGTCAAAGAATTATTTGAGGATATATAAGATAGATTTTGATGGGCATGTGTGCTATACTTTTCGTTAGAGTAATTTTGTCAATGGACATGCTTGCTGTACAAAATGTTAAAGGGAGAATCATGATTATGAGAAAACAAGACAAGGCTATTCAGCTTTCAAAAGAACAAAAATCAAATTCTGCAACTAAACTTAAAGAATATATAGAAGAAAATTTTGAAGTTGAAATTGGTAACTTACAGGCTGAAATTCTTCTTGATTTTATAACTGAGAATATAGGTATATACTATTATAACAAGGCGATTGAGGACTCGCTGTCATTTATGACTGAAAAAGCTGAAGAGTTATATTTGCTGATGAAAGATGAATAAGAACAGTATAAGCATTATACTGTCTATCCTGTCACAATACAGCATACCATAGTAATTGGAATTTTGAACAACACAGCACATAATACAGGGCAAATTTAAGCCCTGTATTATTTTTTAGAAAGAACCCGGTTACTTTTCGCTGGTTCTATCAACTGCTGTAGTTTTCCAGGAAATTATAGAGTTCATGATCATCCAGAAGGAATTTCCCCTGACTTATTTCCCTTTGTAAATCATCGGGTAATGAACTAACCTGAATTGTGGTTGTTTCATATAGCGTAACTTTATCATTCAAATAAACATAGACATGCCCATCCTCTTCGACTAAATAGTATGAATATACCTTTGCATCCGTACTTTGAATCACGGATTTTACCGGAATCTCTTCCGTGCTCTGTTCCGTCTCCGGTGCGGGGACTACCGGAGCGTTTGCTGCAAAGCGATAACTGGCCCAGTAAAGTACACACATACATACCATACAAAAATAGATACCTATATGATATTTTCGTTTCACGAACATCACTCCTTTTTTTATAGTATCCTCATTCTTTCCTTTCCTATACAGCTTTTCAAAAAATATTAGACGATTTCGTCAAAATAGTGTAATATTAAGAAGTGAATAAAATTATATACGTTTAGATTAGGGGGATATGCTTTGGACATACGAAAGCGTTTAATTGATAAAAAACGGATTGTAATAAAACTGGGCTCTTCATCCTTAACCCATGAAGAAACCGGGGCATTGAATCTGACCAAGTTGGAAATACTGGTACGTGAAATCAGTGATTTAAAAAATATGGGAAAAGAGGTGATTTTGGTTTCATCCGGTGCGATAGCAGTTGGAAAAAGTGCAGCACATCTGAAGCAGGATCCTGATACGATGGCAGAAAAGCAAGCTTGCGCGGCCATTGGACAGGCGAATCTAATGATGATATATCAGAAACTGTTTGCAGAATACAACCAGACAACCGCACAGATACTCATGACTAAGGACACTGTATTGAATAATTTAAGCCGTATGAATGCCTTGAATACTTTTCGGGAATTGATGAAAATGGATGTTATTCCTATTGTAAATGAGAATGATACGGTATCTACTTATGAAATACAATTTGGTGACAATGATACTCTGTCAGCAATTGTAGCAGCACTTATGAATGCAGATCTATTGATTTTATTATCCGATATTGACGGATTATTTACCGATGATCCAAATCAAAATCCCGATGCAAAATTTATTGATGTTGTAGAAGAAATGAACCAACATTTCCTGGACATGGGCAAGAACTCCACCGGAAGTTCCATGGGGACAGGAGGAATGGCAACCAAGCTGGAAGCTGCCAAATTAGCTACGGAAGCCGGGGTTGATATGATAATTGCCAATGGTGAGGATTTTCATGTAATACATAGAATCATACAGGGGAAAAACTATGGTACTTTGTTTAAAGGAAAAGAAAATAAAGATTTTCATCTGATTGATTATTTAGAAAAACTTTTTTAAGGAGCCGAATATGAACGAAGAAAAAATCAAACGAATTAATGAACTCGCCAGAAAGTCTAAAGCAGAAGGATTGACAACTGCTGAAAAAGAAGAACAGAGCACATTGCGGCGGGAATATATTGAAGCATTCCGGGCAAATCTTCGAGGGCAATTAGATCAGATAGATGTCGTTGAAAAAGATGGCAGTATTGTGAATCTGGGTGAACGTTATGGAAAAAAAGGACATTAGAAAGCAAGTATTTAGGCAGAGGAACGAAATAACTGCTGAAAAAATCAGGGAGGACAGTCATCTGATCTGTCAGAAAATCATTCGGATGGATGGTTTTAAGAAAGCAGGATGTCTTTATGCTTATATGGATTTTAAAGGAGAAGTCTGTACGGAGGAGCTTATTAGAGAGGCCTGGAAGCAGGGGAAAAGGGTTGCTGTGCCGAAAGTTGTGGGTGAGAATATAGAATTTTATTATATTCATAATTTCAAAGATATAGCACCCGGATACTGGGATATTCCGGAGCCGGTGAGTGGGGAATCGGCGAATGAAGAGGAAGCGTTTTTGATTGTTCCCGGGGTGGCATTTGATGCAGAAAGGCATCGTTGTGGGTATGGGAAAGGGTTTTATGACCGTTATCTGAGTGCTCATAACAGACATGTTACAATTGGGATTGCATTTGATTCTCAGATTGTCAGGCAGGTGCCTTGTGATGCGCATGATGTTTTACCGATGCAGGTGGTTACGCCTACGGTTATTTATTAAAAGGCATTTACATTAAAGACGGACGTCCCCCCTTAACCAACCATTTTTTCAGAAAGGAGTCTTAAAATGACACTACAAGAAATAGGAAAAAAGGCAAAAAATGCCGAGCCATTCTTACGCAACATGAGAACCAGCGCAAAAAATGAGGCAATCGCTTCCATAGCCGAGAAATTATTAGTAAGATCCGATGAAATCCTGGAAGCAAACTACAAAGATATTAAAACTGCAAAAGCAAACAATATGAATCCCGGGCTTATTGACCGTCTTCTCCTGACAAAAGAGCGAATTTCAGGTATGGCAGAAGGCCTGCGCCAATTGATTGCTTTGGATGATCCCATCGGTGAAGTCCTTTCGATGAAGAAACGTCAAAACGGTCTTCTAATCGGACAAAAAAGAGTACCGCTGGGCGTAGTAGGCATCATCTATGAATCCAGACCAAATGTAACGGCAGATGCTTTCGGCTTATGCTTCAAAACAGGAAATGCTGTAATATTAAAAGGCGGAAGCGATGCACTATTTTCTAACAAAATGATTGTCGCCGTCATACAGGATGTTCTGGAAGAATTGAAAATTCCAAGAGACGCCATCTTGCTGATCGAAGATACCAACCGGGAAACGACCGCTGCTTTTATGAAAATGAATCAATATGTGGATGTTTTGATTCCCCGCGGCGGAGCCGGACTGATCCGGGCCGTAGTCAATAACAGTACCATTCCGGTCATTGAAACAGGAACCGGAAACTGTCACATCTATGTCGATGCATACGCAGATTTAAAAATGGCGGTAGACATTATATACAATGCGAAAACGCAGCGGATCAGTGTCTGCAACGCCTGTGAATCACTTGTGGTACATAAAGATGCTTTAGCAGATTTGCTTCCTGTATTACAAGCGAAACTGGATGAGAAGAAGGTGGAACTGCGGGGAGATGAAGCGGCTCTAAATATCCTTCCGAATATGATACCGGCGTCAGAAGAAGACTGGGGAACGGAATATCTGGATTATATTCTTTCCGTTAAAACAGTTGGCTCCATCGAAGAGGCTATTGCCCATATCAACTGCTATAATACAGGGCACTCGGAGGCGATTATTACCAATGATTACAATCATGCCCAGAAATTTCTGGAAGAAATCGATGCGGCAGCAGTCTATGTAAATGCTTCCACCAGATTTACAGATGGATTTGAATTTGGATTTGGAGCAGAAATCGGTATCAGCACGCAGAAATTGCATGCAAGAGGTCCCATGGGTCTTCTGGCTTTGACCACCACAAAATTTATTATTTATGGCAATGGTCAGATAAGGGAATAATTTTGTCCTCCCTCCCGTATATTAGTAAGTAGCTAAATATGGGAGGGAGATATTATGATAGCATTTAATCAGCCTTATATGTACAATGATCTGGTAACCCGATTGGATACATTGGTACAAAACAATCCGGAAATACTGACCAGGAAAAATATTGGCTGCAGCCATGATGAACGGCTTATCTACGGGGTATGGATGGGGAAGTCAGAAAATTGCCTGATCTGTACGGCAGGTGTACATGGAAGAGAAAGCATTAATCCCGTTTTGATGGTGCGTATGATAGAAGAGTATTGTAATGCATGGAAGAGTGGAGACGAGCTGTTTTCTTTTTCCATTCGTAAATTGCTTATGACCTATAGTATTTTATTCATACCTCTTGTGAATCCGGATGGATATGATATAGCCATGGGCGGTTTCGATAAAATTCGCAATCCATTGCTTCGTCATGTATTGAAATTAAAAATGGTGCCTTCTGAAACGTGGAAATGTAATGCAAGGGGTATTGACATCAACCGAAATTTCCCTTGTGATTCTTTCAATATTTCTGTTCATAACAAAGAATCTGCAAGTGAATATGAGACAAAAGCTTTAATAGAAACGTTTCAAAGTTTTCCAAACTCAGTCGGATACATTGATTTTCATTCCAGAGGACGCATTATCTATTATTACAGAAACGCAATGCCGGCTTCTTATAATCGGGAAGGAAGAAAACTGGCGAAAAAGCTGCAGCTTATTACCGGATATGAGCTGGGGAAGAAAAGTGATGAATTTGAAACAAGACTCAGCGGTGGAAATTCTGTCAACTATTATTCGGAAATATTTCAAAAACCGGCATTGACAGTAGAAACTGTGGAAGACGAAGCTACATTTCCAATGAAAGTTTCCTACCAACCCGGGACATATCTGGAAATCCGTGAGATACCTTTGACTTTTTTGTGGGAAATACAGTTGAAAGAAGAAACTTTTTAAAAGAAGGTCAAAAATAGGTATAGCAGCGATAACTTTGAAAGTGTGAGGTTATACATATTGGCAATTAGGACGCCACTATGGGAGGCAATATGCTTTACGCAAACAGGGCAACGCTCTGGCGAACTAACTGCTAACTCCAACCAAGTCAGTGCCCAGGAATGCCTGGGCACCGAGGTCTGCGTAAGCAGTTATTTCGCCGCCGCTAAAAGGCGCCCTTTAATCGTTTGCTTAAAAGCATATTGCCTCCCATAGTGGCTGTTTTTGGCAGTGTTTAAGTTCTGCAAAAGCGTGGCTCATCCGGTATCGGTGGCGACACGGTTATGGCAGGGCGTTTTTCTTGTAAATTACTTGAAAAAACAGCGGCAGAAGGGCAAGGAACCGCTTACGCCTGTAACTCGCACTTTTAAAATATGCACCCTTTTGCACTAAATTCAATAGACTTTATAAGTTAGATATGCTACAATACCCTTATTAATATACAAGGAGGTTCCTCTATGACAGATAATGAATTATTATCAGCCATTTCTGATATAATGGACAAAAAACTTGATTCCAGATTAACACCTATTGAATCAGAATTTTTAGAGTTAAAAAATAAAATGACTGGTATCGAATTAACACTTGAGAACGAAATCAGTCATAATATTAGAATTATAGCAGAAGGTCATCTTGATTTGAGTCGTAAGCTAAACGAAGCGATACATTTGGCAAGTGACATTAAAGCCAGACAAGAAATTCAAGATTTGTTAATAAAGAGCCACGAAACGAAATTAAAAATCAGAGGCGTTTCATAATGATATACAATTAGATATGGTATGGTATTGTATTTAAAGCGTAAAGTCGGAATGAAGGACATTATGCTTTTCTTATTTTCAAGGGTGCATATTTTAAAAGTGCGAGATTATACATATTGGCAATTAGGACGCCACTATGGGAGGGCGTCCCCCTGTAAATACTCACCTTGCACTTTTAAAATATGTACCCTATTTTCACAGCTCTGAAAGGTAAATATTTTTCGCACAAAAGAATATTGTAGGTATGCACCCTTTATTGAAAAGTGTATAATAAAAGAAAAAACTTTTTCGCAAAGGGGAAAAAAATGACACGTGCAGAA
>Ga0153929_1000193_pt1 | contig 24022 bp, 17 predicted proteins | sample TSNJ013MetaG_FD_104689 | JGI IMG/M metagenome (GOLD analysis project Ga0153929, IMG submission 104689) | Attine ant fungus gardens microbial communities from New Jersey, USA - TSNJ013 MetaG | ecosystem: Host-associated > Fungi > Mycelium > Unclassified | place: USA: New Jersey, Wharton State...
AGTTTCAATCCACTCCTTCCAAGCGGAAGGAGACAGAAAGAAGAGGGGATATAAGAATGAATATTGATGTTTCAATCCACTCCTTCCAAGCGGAAGGAGACTAAAGGACTTCTTCACAGGATTACCCGGAAAGATGTTTCAATCCACTCCTTCCAAGCGGAAGGAGACTTAGGCATATGTATATGATAACATATATATACGTTTCAATCCACTCCTTCCAAGCGGAAGGAGACGGTATTTAAGGAGGTAAAAAAATGACACATTCAATGTTTCAATCCACTCCTTCCAAGCGGAAGGAGACGTAGTCTGGGAAGCCATGATAGATGATGATTACGTTTCAATCCACTCCTTCCAAGCGGAAGGAGACTGTGTATATCCATACCCATCATTATTCCTAAGATGTTTCAATCCACTCCTTCCAAGCGGAAGGAGACATTCATTGTCCATTCCTCCATTATTATTATCATTCGTTTCAATCCACTCCTTCCAAGCGGAAGGAGACTTTATTGCTAATATAATTATATTATATTTGGAGCGTTTCAATCCACTCCTTCCAAGCGGAAGGAGACGTTATCACCTAAAAGAAAAGTGCAAAGTCTTGTTGTTTCAATCCACTCCTTCCAAGCGGAAGGAGACATTGATCAGCACGGATATAAGAGGATGCAAGATGTGTTTCAATCCACTCCTTCCAAGCGGAAGGAGACAGTAATGATAATGAGTTTGGTGCTGATATAAGTGTTTCAATCCACTCCTTCCAAGCGGAAGGAGACATAACCGCACCATGAAACCGCTTAACTCCTTGTTGTTTCAATCCACTCCTTCCAAGCGGAAGGAGACATTTTTCAGGCTTTCCAAGTATTTCCGCAATTCTGTTTCAATCCACTCCTTCCAAGCGGAAGGAGACGGTCATTGGAGCCGGGGACATGGGAGAAAGTATTGTTTCAATCCACTCCTTCCAAGCGGAAGGAGACAGCAATTATGCACAAATATATTTTGTTATACTCACATTTATTCGTGCAAAATGCATTATTTTAACTTCATTCTGAAAATAAAATAATCAAATTAATTTAAAACTTTACTTAAAATCAATCGTTTATAGGTGCGAATCCCCCTATAAATTTATGTGTACATTATATTCGCACTAAAAAAGCAACGGTTCTGTCACGTCAAAACTTTGTTTCGCACCAATATGTTCAATTTTACTTTGATAATTATTCCCTAAGTTATAGAATCTTAGGCTATCCACTTCTTTATTAATTATATCTTCTAATATTGCTTTCACTTGTCGGAATTTTGCTGCGTCCAGATTACATTCAAATACAGAATTCTGTACACGTTGTCCATAATTCACGCATTGTTTTGCTACCTTTCGAAGGCGCTTTTTTCCAGCTGCAGTCTCAGTATTTACATCATAAGTTATCAATACAAGCATCTTAACCACCTACTTCCAAAGAAATGGAGGGTATTCATCCAAATCCTCTCTGATATACCTGGCTAAAAGCAACGCCTGCGCATACGGAACTAACCCCCACTCAATTTTCTCTCCCAGAAACGGATGCGTAATTATATCCTTCTTTCGATTCTGCCATTGGGTTAGCACTGCTTTCCTCGAATCTTCGCGCATGACTACTGCTCCATTTTCCTTTTTTAAAAATCCATCACCTGAAATCATTTTTTTATTTATAAGAGTCAATACAAACCTGTCTGCCATTACACTTCTGAGCTCTTCCATAATATCCAATGCTAACGATATTCTCCCTGGTCTGTCTGTATGGAAAAACCCGACATATGGGTCCAAACCAACAGCCTCCAGCGCTGATGCGCACATACCAGCTAATAATGAGTACGTAAATGACAGTAATGCATTTACGTTGTCCAGTGGGGGCCTGCGATTCCGTCCATGAAAGCAAAAATCATCTTTCTGCTGTAAAATCAAATCATCAAAAACAGAAAAATAAACCGATGCCGCCTCTCCTTCAATTCCTAAAAGAGTTTTAGGTTCTTCGCAAATTCGAGTCTCTTTCACTCGTTCTGCAAGAAATGACGATTTTTCTTTCAACTTATTAATATCCAGCCGCAATGGATAATCCCTGGAAGCCCGTTCTAACACCCATCTGGAATTAAATATTTTCCCCATTATGCAATTTCTTGCAACTTTAATACTTTTCTCTTTATCTTCACTTATTCTATACTGCTGCTTACGCAACGTCACATTTCCCCGTACTTGGCCGGAAACCCTCGCAAGGAAGCGTCCATTCCCAGACATAAAGGCAAGATCTATATTTCTCTGTGTACAGGCTCCCATAAGCGCAGGACTTGCCCCTGTATAACCAAAAGTTACGATTCCTTCCAAGTTGTGCAGTGGAACACGCCCTATCTCCTCTTGCTCCTCTAATACCACTACATTTTCCCCCTCCAGGGATAAATATCTATTTGGAGAAGTCACATACAAAGTATTTAATAATTTTTTCAAGTTCACCCCTCCGATAGTACTTTATCTATATATGATGTCGCAGATTTAATTGTTCCCAAAGATGGTAAACAGATATCTTTCAGCGAGCATGCATTGCATGACTTTGAGCGCTTTACTCGTGGTGTATACCGCCTTTCAAAGTATTGATGCATTTCTCGAAACATATCCTTTGTTTTTGCTCGAATCTCATCACTGAATTCCACCTTTTTTCGATGGCGTGTTTCTCCATAATACATGTATCCGTAAGGAACTTGGCAGCAGAGCATTTCTTCAAGACAAAAAGCTTGTGCCATTAATTGAAGAAGATCAACGTCATTTTCTTTAGGTTTTCCTCGTTTATACTCTATGGGAATCACTTTAAAGTTCCCTTCTCTCCCAAACAAAGTAATTCCCTCCTGCACACGCTGAAACTCAACAACATCACACTCTCCGCTGATACCTAATTCTTTTGAATACACCGGCATTCCCCTGCTAATAACCAAATCGCCACGCTTCTCCGCACTGGTTGTATCATGAGCTTTTTCATGTAGAAGCTTTCCTTCTACAGTTCTGACATTTTCATGCCACTGCAATTCAATATAAGCAAGTGCCCATTGGCGACGGCAGAATGCGAAATGCTGGATACCTGACAATTGCAGATAATCCTCTTCCTTATACAAGATTATATACCTCCGGCTCAACACAATCCAATTTTTCTAACGTAACAGAATAATCCCCGAATGACTTTGGCCGCTCCTTCAGTTCATGAATCTGAATACTTCTATGAACTTTGGCAGTAGAAACAGATGGCGTTTTTTCATTATGCTGCCACCAATAAAGGCGGCACACTTCCATACTTCCTTCTGGTCTTGCAGATGAGGCATCATTTTCAAGCAATGTTTTCAAGGCTTCTTTTAGAAGTTCCGCGTCTTCCTGCGAAAATCCAGTTTTTTCAGCAAGCTGTACATTGACGCTTCCTTTTACAAGGTATAGTCCAAAACCAATTCTATGCTTTGTTCCCATCGTATCCGATGCCTTGCTATCCTTTCTCGCCTCGCTGTTCACACTTTTCGTAATCTGCATACTTACAATATCCACCGGCGACAGGCTAACTGCCTGGTGGATGGAAACCGGTCCTCGAATCCCCAGTGAAACTTCCTCTCCCTTAAATGCAAATACTTGTCCAAATGTACGTACATCTAACCACTCCTTACATGCTACTTCTCCACAATAATCTCTATTTGCATTTTTTTTCTTCTTAATTTCGTTATGCAGTTCTGCACAACTGTCCGCACGTTCTTTCAGGCTTTTATACCCATCATCTGCCCGCTCTTCAGACTGGACAAATATCTTCTCTCCCATATCCTGAAAACGATTACGGATCTTTCTCTTAATACATACATCTGAAATCTCACCATACCCTTCATAATTTTCTCTCGGGCGATTTCCGTTCAGGGGATCTCCATTTGGATTTGCATTTGTTGCTGAAATAATTACTGCAAAATCAATTTTTCCTTTTAAATTAGTCATCGTTTCTTTCCTCCTGATTTTCTTCTTTTTTATATCTCAGCGCATAGGACTGACTATGATAACCCAATAAGTACAGTCCCTCCAGTCTGTCATTTTTTATAAAATCTTCTGCCTTAAACAAATGGTAAATTTCATCAAGAAGCTTATTGTAAGTATTTCTCTCAGGTATATCCAGTTTCTGAATATATGGTTGGATCTGTTCCTCCAAATTTTTCCACGTCTGATACGGATGCTGTGAAAGCGCATTCATATACCTTCTCGCATTTGTTACCCGTTTTACATCCTTCTCTTTGTCATATGTGCTGTATTCTATCCAATCTGCCACCGCCAGAAGCCTTCCATACAAATAATCTCTCTTTTTGCTCAGGTTGTTTACCTCCAACTTCCATTCCTCCATTTCCATTTCTTTTTTCTGTTTTTTTACAAGTGAGCACGCAATTGATAATACCTTTTCCCAATTATAACGTTTTTCATAAGATACTGGCGATGAGGCTTTCCGCACGGCCAAATTTACCATATCCTGTGGTATTTTTTTCTTTTCCGAAATACATGGCAGTAATCTTTTACATACCTCCGCATACATTTTACTTTTTCCGCCAAGAGAAAGCATACCCTTTTGTTCTATCCCATATAGGGCCTCAGCAATATCCTTAACGCCCGCCATGCCCATGTAGGTAAAATTATGTCCGGCTTTATACTTCGAATGAAGCCATTGACAACTTTCATGCCAATATTGGATATTCTCTACATAACGGCTGGATTCAAATTCTTTATTTTCTGTCATTGCAAGCCTACCTGTTATGGCAGCATCAAAAGAAAGTAATATTACTTTGGAACCAAGCCTTAAATTTTCTCCATATCCTTGCATTGCTGCTCGAAATCTTGCCGCCGACACCTCTCCAGTTCCCTTATATGTATTCTCTTCTGTAATACCTATTTCTTCTCCCCAGCCTTCATAATCATCACATATAGAATCCGTATCCGCACTCCATTCCGGAACTTTTTCCAAATCTTTTTCCAAATCTGATCGCCAAATCACAATACACAGACTATCCCAATGGTGTCCCTGTTTTCTGATAATCCATTTTAATGCGTTATGTGCTTTCTGAGATGCTTCATAACCAATGGCAAAAGCCTCTTGTTTATCCACAAATCTTCCTCTGAATGTATAATTACTCTCGTCATTGGAAGAAATTAATTTAGACCTATCCCCTTCATTTCTAATCTTTTTAGGCTGAAGATAAGATATAGGAACTTCCTCTCCCGTCGAATAACAAATGTCGTGTTCTGCCAGGATCGATTGATAATATCGAATATAGCTGTCATGTAAAGACCTGTCTAACCAACATTCCATACACAGTTTGCCTGTCTCATCATTTAAAATATTCTGGTTAGCATCCATTTTTTGTATGATTCGAAACCTCACAAATGCATCACTTTGTGGAAAAGCTTGTATTTTTTCTTTTTCAGAAAATTTTCCTTCTTCATCTAAAATCAAAACACCGTTTTTTACTAAATCAAATATAAGCATTCCTTTCTTTAAGTATGTATAAATTACATCTACTTTCTCATGTGTATAATCAGACGAATGCCATGCTTCTAATCCCTCCATGTATAATTGATAACTTTTTCTAAAATCTTTCTTTTCCGGTTTAACATATTGCATATAGTCACCTGCCAGGTATTTCAAATAATCACAGAGAGGGTGCGTCTTAAGATACGCCTTAGTTCCCGTCCTGCTTCCTGACGTCTCTGTAACCGGGATAATTGTCATTTTTTCTTCATCCGGTACTGTTTGTGCTCCCAGAAAATTTCCTGTCTCATCAAGATCAACCGTGATTTGCGCCTCTACCGTTGTATGAAACACCGGAAGAAGTACAATTGGGATTTGTTCTTCTCCCTTCTTTCCTTTGCGGGATTTATACTCAACCTTCCCAACCCGGTCTTGATTCTTATCATACAGATCATATAATTCACTAAACCAGTTCACCTTCTCCCTCCTCACCTTTAAATTCTTTGAGCCCTATAAAGTTTCCTTCTCCAAAAGATTTCATTTCCATTTCTCTAACATGCCGCTTTATCGTGCATTCTTCCGGGCGAATAAACTCAATAATTCCTTTTTTCATAACAGGCTTCCAGAAACGCACTGTCATTTTCCCTGCATCTTCCGGCAGAGCAACTTCATCCGCATAGGTAATCCCATGATACATGATACCATAGGAGATCTCCCCCTCTTGATTATCATAATAGCTTTCACCTTCCCCAAATTCACAGGGACTTACATATCCCTGGCATTCCCTGGTGCCCAAAAAGATATCCCGCCTGCCGCCCCGGTTTATCATTCGTTTTGCAATATTATGATGCTTGTGTTCTACTCTATCCTGTTCTAGCTCCGGACGATTCAGATTCCACTCAAAATGCGCTCTTACCTGATATTTAACTTTTTTCAAATAAGTATAATAAGATAAGTCATTGCCCCCATTATAACCGCTTGGCTTGACACCTTTCGTTTCAGTCTGAACTGCATTTATTATTCTTACTTCATCAATGAGCCAGATAAACGTAGGCTTCCAAAAAACGCTTTGTAAAATTCCTTTTAATGCTTCATATGTCGGCACATGATAAGAACTTTTTTCACCTCCCACACGGGTTATGGGGTCCGAAAACAGTGCATACTCTCCTTCCACTTGAAATTCTACTGTATTACGATGCTTCATACTTTCACCTCTTTTCTAAAAATTTAATAGCTCCATTCCCAAAGGTTCTTCGGAGACGCCAATCTCTTTACTGTAATAATTTTCACTTAATACCTGAAACGGTTCATCGTGTATAGAAGACAATGCATTTCCAAGCTTTTGACGCAACTGTTCTGAAATCCCAACCGTATATGGCTGAAGTCTCCGCATTGCCCGACGCCTTTCTCCTACAGACTTATTAAAATCTCGCAATACATCTATTTGATTTTTCGCCTCCTCATTATATTCTACCACAACATCTATCTTACCGTCTTCCGGTATTACTTCAAATAAGTCTCCTGCCGTTTTGAATGCCTGCTTAAAAAGCAAATTTCTTTTATTTACTTTTATTTCCTGCGGTAATCCGCCCCACATTTTTTCGTTGGCTGATAACAAATCCAACAAATTAACAGATAATCCATTTACAGACGCAGGATACTCCATCTCCGCTTTTCTTTCCTTTAGATATATTTGATAATATAATCTAATTGCCTGTTCCGATGCAAGACTATTGCCAAAATCTTGAGGATGCATTCTCATCTGTAACAATACTAAACGCATACTTTCCTGAGCTTTACGAATATCTGTAAGTTTATCCACATTTTCTGCTTCCTTTAACATCTGTACAATATACACATATCCAATCTCCCATTCTCCATGTCGATTACAACGCCCTGCCGCCTGTATAATATTATCAAGCCCCGCCAAAGAACGAATCACACATTGGAAAGAAAGATTAACCCCCGCCTCAACCACCTGCGTACTTATGCAAATAACTAGTTTTTTATCCTTTAAACTTTCTTCAATGCGTGCCAGTGTCTCCCGTCTGTTTTCCGCACACATATTGGTACTTAGATGAAACAGCAGATACCCCGATTCTTTGCATTGTTCCTTTAATCTGTTATAAACTTTTTCGGCACATTTCTTTGTATTCACAATGACAAGTATTTGCTGCGTCATTTTTGTTTTGTCCCATATGAATTCTTGTAATTCCTCTATGGAAAATCCTTGTCTGCCCTCTTCTGTTACATCAATAATTTCTGTTCTCTTAAATACTTTGGCAAACCCCTCTGTCTCTTCTATCATGTTGACAGGAGGGAGCAAGCGATTTTCATCTAATTCGTCATATAACGGTTGCGTTGCCGAGCAAAGCACTACTGTTGATTTCCCAAATGTCGATAAAAAATTCACAGCCAGATTAAACATCTTTGTTATCCGTACAGGAAGTGCCTGTATCTCATCAAAAATAATCACACTGTTTAAAATATTGTACATTCTTCTTATGTTGCTACTACCAGAAACGAATAATGTATTCAAAAATTGCACCGCCGTAGTAACAATAATTGGGGAATCCCAATTTTCTGTAAGCAGTTCATAATGCTCTTGCATCTTGTCATCTTCATGCAGCACATTAAAATGATGTTCCAAAACAATATCAGAGTCCCCTACCGCTTTTCGGATTTCCTGAGCATTCTGATCTAAAATACTCTGGTAAGGCGCCACATAAATAATATGTTTTTTATGATATTCTTTTGCGTGATGCAAGGCAAAACGCAAACTACTAAGCGTCTTTCCGGCACCTGTCGGAACCGTCAGCCGGTAAAGCCATGCTGGTTTTTTCCCTGCTTCCATACATTTTCCCGAAATATCTCTTCGATAATCGTCCAGTCGGGAGGTGGACTGTAATTTATTTAAATATTTCTCTAAATATATAATACTTCTATCCCATATTGCTTGCAGTTCTTTATCATCTTTCGGAATGGGGCATTCTCTGTTCTGCATAAAGCATGCCGTATCTGTTCTATCCGCATCTATCAACAGAGACATTATCGTTCTCTCATATAATCCAATGAAAAAGTCTCTGTTTCCATACAAGTTCTTCTTTGTGTTCTTTTGAAGGATAAAATTCCTAATTTCATTCATAATGCCCGATAACATCTGTCTCGACTCGTTACATTTTCTTTTCAATAATTCCTTATCAAAAAATTGATAATACCGTTCTTCTACTTTTTCAGTGTTTTCTATTTTTTTCAGCCGCTCTTCAATATAGCAGCTGTTTCTCTCAATCGAAAAGCTGTCTTTTAAACCATGGTGGCAAAATACCGCCATCTGAATCATCTGCGCTAAATTTAATTTCGGCAATATTTGTTCTACAAGAAATCCCCCGCCGGTCGAATGATCTTCTTCGCCTCGTCGAACAGGCTCATTCATTGCTCTCTTTATATAATTTTGAAATCCCTCTCGATATTTTCCTGCATCGTGAAGTATCCCGCACAGCCATGCAATAGATGATAATTCAGGTAAAGGAGAATTCATTTCAGCCAAAGCTGCTGCATGGGAATTGTGATCAAAAACAGGCTGTATATGTATAGTACCATTCTCATCTTGATAAAAATGTGCGATATAAGTATCCTTCACAATATTCCTCCACTCATTTTACCTGAAGGGATCCGATGCGTCGGATCCTTTTTCATTTAAAATCAATTTTTAAGGTATCCTTCCCCATCCATTCCAGTAAATAATTCCACTCTAAATTAATCAAATATTTTTCTCGAAACATTCCAGAATAATGCTTACTATTCAACTATCATCATTTCCTGCTCAATAATAACCCCCGACTCTAAAATCGCTCCCAACAAATCATAAAAAATACAATACCGCCCGTCATTCCTCATAGCCTCAAGTTTTCTCTTATATGCATTTTCCGTTATCTTAATCCCACGATTTTTATAAGCCTCAAATGTCTCTATATCCATCTTATACGGCTGCAGCTTTGGAATAATACTGTCCCTAAGCCTGCAAAAGATATCCATGCCCCCTTTATCAATATCACTCCAATGATAAAATGAAATCTGTTTCTCCAAAGAGGACTCATAAATCTTCTGAAACCATTTCCCTTTTGCCGGACTATAAAAACCTCCGTGAAACACTACCAGTTCATCACCTTCATTATAATTCATCAGATACCATATATAATTTGCTTTATTTTCTATAAATAAAACCTTTGATACCTCAGGGAAATGAACCCGCTTCACTTCTTCTGCCAAATTTGAATTGATATACGCGCCATGTACCTGCTGCGAATAATCAATTCGGGCGCCACTATACAATTCGGCCAATACTTTCCCCCGAAACTCCATAACCTCCGGATATCTGGCAATCCCTGCCATCAGCAGCAATTCATCATCTTCAAACTCCTGGTCGTTTTCCTCTCTTTTTATATGTTTCATTACCGATATGAATTTTGACCTGACATTTTTTTCAAACCATTTACTGTTGCCATAGACCCTGGTGCTGAATACTCGTTCCAAAATCTCTGTATCAACCGAATCCAAAGCCGTCAGCGCTTTTAATAAATCCAAATACTGCCCACGGCTCCCCTGAAAGAACTTTGGGAGCTTTTTTCTCTCATCCATCATCTCCAGGCATTCCTTTAAAAATTCAAGAATCCACTCTTTTCGGATTTTCTTCATACAATTTTCTATCGCACAACGACACTGCTCCAGTTGTATCTGCATTGGAATAAGGCCTACCATTTCATAAGCCTGATATAATTTTTCAGTCGGTTCATAGAGAAGCCAGATACGGTCAACTAAATTTCCTTCCTCATATTTCTCCCAGCTGTAGTCAACCATCCCCGCCTCTTTTAATTCCTGTAAATCCTTCAGGAAAGAACGCTTTTCATCAATATCTTCCAACAGGTTATTTAACCCCTTCTCCTTTGATAACTGCACGGCAATTTTTCGGGTCGTACTTCCTGATACGGCAGCCTTACTTTTTTCGTACTTCCCAATCAACAGCTGTAAAATTTTCTTCTTATACTTCATTTATATCCTCCGAAAATTCTTCCTCTATCTGCTTCGGGTCAAAATACCTGGTAAAGGAATGGTCGCTTCCCTTAAATACTGCAATATTTCGGTCAACCAAAGGCGCTATATCCGGTATTTTGTCCGTAGGCGCGGAAAATATCGCCTGCAGGTCAAAACGTCTAAGCAACCGTATGCTTTCTTTGATACGCTCCCCATCCATCTTACTGAAAGCTTCATCCAGGATGATCACCCGTATCGTATTATGATTCTTCGTCCGGATACGGCAAACCTGGGAAAAGGAAGCCAGCATTGCAATATAAAAGGGAATCTGAGTCTCGCCTCCTGATTTCTTAAGCAGCGTTTTGGAAAGCCTCTGCTCCTCCCCCTTGTCATCTTTTACGATTAAGTCAAAGCTTAAATACGTTTTATAATCCGTAAACTTCCGGATAGCCTTTTCATATTCTGCTTTCCGTTCCGCCGAAACCTCCGTTTCATTATAAATCAGTTTCTGAAATAAATCCGAAATCTGTTGGCTGTATTTCTGATTAAAAGACTCGGAAGCAATATTATACCCACCCGTGTCCATCAGCAGAGGATCCATAATCATATCATAATACTCTTTGTACTCCGGTTTTGGCTTTTTTTCAAACCGGTAAGTATCCGTCCCAAAAACACTCTGTTTCAGCGAATCATTCAGCTCTTTGATCTGAAGGCTGATGGTTTCAATATTAGACTTTATCTTCGCAATAAAATCATCCCTGAACTGGTTATAAGCCTTTTCTTTCGCATCCACAATTTTTTCAATATACCCCGGGAGTTTGATTTCCGATAGCTCGGTCAGTTCTTTCTCAAAATGTTCGTTGCTCTTCAAATTAATGTCAAAAGACATTTTATAGATCTGGTTATAGTTCGCCCGCTTCTTGGTCCTCTCTTCCTGAAGCTTTTGTATCGCTTCCTCTGTCTTACGCATGCTGCTAAAAAAACTGTTTCGGATGTTTTCCAGTGTCCGCTGCGCATTCTTCACTTCCTGGAACCTTGGTTCCCCAATCTCATTCGTCCATTTTTCTTCAAATTGCAGTTGTATTTTATTTCCTAAATCTATTATTTCCTGATTGGCCGTAAGCAGCTGATTCTGTCTCATATCCTCTATTTGTGTCTGCAGCTTGACAATTTCATTATTCAGATTCAGATTATATCTTGACTTTTCTTTTAATACTTTTTCCAAATCGTCCAGCTTCTCTTTCATTTTATCTAAAAATGTAAGATCCAATTCTTCATATTCTTTCTTTCGCTGTTCATAAACCTCTCTTTTTTCTTTCCATTCCTCCTCCAATGAAAAGGTCTTCCTTTTTTCATTGGCCTCATACTCTGTCAATACTTCCTGTCCGGCTGCCTGGGATATCATCCTGTACTGGTTCAATATATCCAGATATCTTTTTTCATTTTCCTTCAGGTCTTCTTTCATATTCTCCAGCAAAAGGGCCAGGGACCTTCTTCCGATGTATGGATTCCTATACCGTGCAGGATTCAAATGCCGGGCCACATATCCCTTATAGAGCATACAATCCGCAGTAATAGAGGTTCTGAATTTTCGCAATTCATCTACCTGCTCACACTTAATCACTTTTCCAAGCAAGAAGTCCGCATAGATTCTTCCATTTTTATCCTCTGTCTCAATTTCTTCCGCCAGGGAATTCTTCATGACCGTTACTTTGGCATCCGCCTGCAATTTCCCAATATCCACAAGCCCTATATCATGGATCCCCTCTTCTTTTTTCACACGGTTGTAAATTCTAAGCGCTTCCCCAAAATAAGCCGGATCCGTAATCAAGTAAAACTTCTGGGTATCCAGATAAGCTTCTATCGCATTCCTCCATTTTGGATTCTTTACTTCTAACAGATCCGCCAGTATGGAAACCGATATATTTTTTCCAAATTTCTTTTTCAGCGCTTCCTGCAGTATGCCCTGCAATCTCAACACAACAGGCGGATAAGGCTTGATTCCTTTCTCCAAATCTTCGATCGTCTTTTTCAATTCTTCCATTTCCGCTTTATTCGACTCAGCACTTTGCTTTAACTGCACTTCCATTCTCTTGATTTCCGAATGCAAAAGCTGAAACTGACCCGCTATTGCCGTAAAATCTGTATCCCTTCCTGTTTCCAATGTCAATGACTGTAATGCCGACAGCATATCTTCCATTTCTTCCGTACGAATATCCCACGCAGGCAGCTTCTTAAGCCGTCCCAAAGCAGACATCCAGCGGTCTCCAAATCCCCGAAGCCTTGCCAACGCTTCCGAAATCCGGGTTTCTATTTCGATTATCCTGTTTTGGCAAGCCTCCATTTCATTCTTCAATTCCTGCTCCTTTTTTACAATATCAGAGCTTCTGTATTCTTCCTCCAGCTTATGCTTCCTGTCCTCCAGTTGATTGATTTCCCCCGTTAAGGTTACGATTTCCGATTGATTTGCAGCAATCTTTATTGTCTTCTCCTCTATGATCTTTCTGTATTTTTTTTCTTTTTCCCGGCTGATCTCCAGATCCGAACGTACCACAATATACTCCTGCTGCCGCTTAAGCCCTAATGCACGTTCATATTGTCCGCTGATTTTTTCAATCTCCTGCAAAGAATCAATCTTTTCCTTCAAAATCCCCGCATCATGTTCCAGTCGTTTGTATTGCCGAATGTCACTTTGCATCTGTTCGATATCAATGGTATTCTTTACATCACAAATGGATTCCGTAATGAACTGCTCAATATTGGAAATCGGGGTAAACGGAACGGCTTTTTTCAGCAGCATACGGTATTTCTGTTTGATCTGCCCAAATTTCCCGGCTGATATCTCCTGATACCGCTTATTGGTTTCCGGTATATCATATGCCGACTTGTTCCCCAGCCAGTGAAGCAAAAATGAACGTAAACCGGATATATCATAAGGAATCTTCGTTCTCTCATCAATAAAATGATTGTCCGGAAATCCCTGATTATGTATCACAAAAAACCGATGGTCAAAACTCTGGTCTTTGTAACAGTCACAGATAATTCCCACAACAAATGGTTTCTTTCGCTCCGTATCTTCAAACTCCAACGCCACATAACTGGTAAACCGGTCTGTACGCAGGTAATGGAACCCGGTATCGCCGTCATCACCTTTTTCTCCAAACAGATAACCCTTCAGTGTCCTGGCAGATTTCATATTGGCTGCTTTATTAAAGAAATTTCCGGAAGTGTCTCCCAACAATACTAACTGCAAAGCGTCAATAATCGTAGACTTTCCGGCAGCCGTTTTTCCTGTCAGAAAATTAATCATGTCAAAGTCAATGATTTCCTTTGTATAATTGTGCCAATGAATTAATATCATTCTTTTCAGCTTCCGCATAACTGTTCCTTCATCTTTCTGAGCATATTTGAAAAATGCCTGCAGATTGGTGCAATGATTTTTCAAACAGGCTCCATATCCTCTTCAAATTGAGGTTCTTCCTCTATGCCATTGTCTTCTTCGTCTAAATCCTGTGTCTCTAAATCCTCAAAAATAGAACTGATTCTTTCGTTGGTTATGATAAATAACACCGTAGGCAGGATAATAAACTTCGTATCCGCCTCTTCCCAGCTTCCCTCTAATCTTTCCACAATCCTGAATTTCGACAATTTTCTTAAAGCGTCTCTAATGTCCCGGGCAGCGGGCTTCCTCCTGATGACTCCCAGTGACAGCATCTTATGAATCAGCTCCCCGGTGGTAATAAATATCTCCGACAATGACAGGCTCTCTCTTTGTTCTTCATAAATCAAACGTATCACATATAACATCAGCGTCGTGAACTTATCAAATTTCTGCCGGTTATAGTCATATGTGCTGGACAGGCTGATCACCCCATAATTACTGTCACGTTCCAGATGAAATCCGCTATATTGGAAATAATCCTCAAATAATTCCAGCTTCCTGTCCACAAACAGATAGTCCGGGTTGCTTCTCCTCATATGGTCTTCCGTATCATACCGGTCCTGCAGCAAATAAGTGTGCGCAAGCAATAAATTTACGATCCGCCGAAAATTTTCCTGTTCCGCCATACTTAATTTATCAAAATTTTCTTCAAACAATTATTTTCCCTCTTTTCTCTGAAAGACAACAAACGGAAGCCTGTAACCATTGCATTCTACAACATGTTCTTTAAAAATCACCTTGTAGCGCGCCCCTTTTTCTGTCCCCCGGATCGTTCCCAGCATGAACAGTATAAATTCTTCAGACGTCTCGATCTTTACATCCGCAGTCGTAAACATCTTCCCATCCCCAAACTTCTGAACTATAAAATCATCAATCCTTTTCGTCCCATACTGCTTTCTTACATCCTTCAGGAAATCATCCATCTGCCTTTCATCTTTCTCGTAGACGGCAATTTTCATAGGCTGGCCTTCTTTTTTCTTAGAACGCTTCATTTTCGGGTACATAGACTGCTCGTCTACATACGTGTGCTGATAAAATTCTACGTAATCGGTTAATAATCTTATTACTTTGCCCTGCTCCGTTCTCTTTAAAAAATATACAAGTTTCCCTTTAATGCTCCTGTCTGAATTCAATAAATAACGAATTTTATCAATCGAAACATTGGTGTAATCCATATGTTTATTATCTATATTACTGATCAGTTCATCAATATTTTCATAGGCCTCTACAATGTAATTGATTTTCGTCAATACATCTTCCCTTCCCTGTTCCTCATTTACATAGATCCTGCTTCTTATCCCCTGGGCGATGATCTCCTGCATAGGGCTTTCTTTCAGTACCCATTCATTTAAAATCATGATAATCGAATTCTTAAATCTGGGAACCGAATCAATTGTTTTCAGCGGATAATAAACCTGGTCAATAATTTTCTCTTTATATACATCAAAATGTTCTTCCAGCAGATCATTTACACCTAATTCATCCGTTATTTTCATATGGTAACGCTTAATATTGTTGAATAGTGACTTCAGCTCGTCCAGTAATTGCACCGTGTTCCGATACGCCGTACTCAGGGCCTGATAAAGGTAGTCCTGATTTTCTTCCGTATTTTTCAATGCGGAATAGGTGGCAAACACATAACTGTTATATTCTTTCCGCTCATCTATGGATAGATCAAATAACAGGTTAATAATCTTAATGGCATAATCAGGAACCGTAACATTTTCATCATAGGAATTTTTTTCATATTCTATTTCCAGCCATCCGGTTTCCCGTAAACGGCGAAGCAGCAAATGCGCTTTTCCTGAAATATCCCCCACATCCTCCTGCAAATCTTCCCCCTCCTCGGTAAAATCCGCCTGCCGGATACTGGTTTCTAACGAATCAATCAGCATCGCAATTAAATCCGTCCGGCGGATAACCAGTTCGATCTTAAATGCCTTACGCAGGACAAACAAAGCTTCAATATATAATTTTTTGTTCGCTGAAGCCAGTATAGAAAATAAATTTTCCGGGATATGATCAAATAACATTTTTATTCCTCTTTTAAATCTTATATTTATAAATCTTTACTTGTCTTTTTATTTATTTAGTATCACCTGTATTTCCAGTTATTCGCTTAATTACGATAATTATATACTATATTGTAATTTCTTGCTATAAAAAATTATGATGAATACACTAAATACGGCAGGCAATCCTATAGATTACCTGCCCTTTAAAATAACCTGCGTAAAATTTTCAATCACTAAAATTCGGCAAGTTCATAGTTATTTCTAAACGTATTTTTGAGTTTTCATGCCGATTTTTATTCTTTTTGCATATATTATTGACTTACTGATTTTTTGTTGCCAAAGTGTTACCATAACTTCATATTGATTGAAAATTTAAGTTCGCTTTATCAGCTAATGGAAAATGAAATGATCTAAAAATCACCAATTTTATACCATACAATTGTTTCATTAAAGATGTATCATCATCACACAGCAAGTGAATGTTACTATCTGATTTATTACAAACACAAATTCCTTCCATATAACGAGAAAGAAGTTTATTTTTTACATATTCTTCTCTATCCTCTTCTAACTCTTTTGGTATGTTTTTCTCTATATTCTCAATAAAATCTTGATATGGTACATTTTTAGTCATTGGTCTTTGATTATATAAAATAATTTTATCCTTATCATTTACATATTTTTTATATATTGTTGAATCACAAAGTTGATTCTTAATATTTTCTTTATCTTTCGATATTATTCTAATTTCACTACCCTCAACAAACGGAAGTTCTTCATGATTTAAAAGTTTTTTACTTAACTCAACAATATAATCAGGTGCATAATACTTTGTTGGCGATGTCTTTATTTCATCCAGCGCTTTCCAAAAGAAATTATCTGTAAAACTCAGGTAATTATCAAAGTTTCCATCAGTATTTATCCAACGCTTTAACAAGTGTTCTTTCGTTGGAAATAATACATCTTGCTTAAGCAGCCAATCAACAATCATTTCTGCCATCCACTCTAAATTTGAAATATGCTTATTAAAAACAACCTGTGAGTACGAAAAAAATTTATTTATGAGATACTGATCTGCTGCAGCAATACCTTTTTCGTTAATACATAAAATTTCCCTTCCCTCGTACACTCTTTTTTCAAGACATCTAATTAATTGGTTCATTTCAAAACTACCAAATCCGGTACCAGCAAAAGCCGCATCACGCATCATATAGTCAATCCCATCTGCATCAATTTCCGAATGCAAAATTTGAACCCATAAAGGATTTGTATCCTGTCTCTTCACATTACCCGTAATAATATCGCAAATTATATCTATCGACTCTTCGCCACATTCATCAGTAATTATTTTCCTGATCTCCTGATCTGTACGGATAATGGTAGCCCCTACAGCTTCATGATGGCCTTCTATAGACTCTACCATAAATTCTTTAGTAATAGGTAATGAGAATTTATCTATATGCCGCTTTATATCTCTATTAATTTCCTGACATAAACTATTTTCCGTATAACTTTCCATACTCCTTTTATAAGGAGATTCACACACATGCGAAAGTGGATAATGCCCAATATCATGCAATAACCCAGCCATTCGTATTATCTTTCTATCTGTATGGGGTAACTCTAATTGTTGAGCAATCTTATCTGCAATATGCATTACCCCCAATGAGTGTATATATCTTGTGTGCTCTGTTCCCGGAAATATCCAATTTGCAATGCTTAACTGCTTTATACTTTGCAATCTTTTGAACAACAGAGTATTCATTATTGCTTTTTCTGCATTTGTATATTCAATAAAACCATGTACATTATCAAGTATTCTATCTGTAAATTTTATCCCCATCCGTAATTACCTACATAGTTAGACTATTTATTAATCTATAAGCCTTTTTATTTAAATTATCATTATCTAGATGTGGCTTTCTTTTAGCTAATACTTGAAGTATTTCTTCTTCTGAGGCATTACTTCCCATTTCTTTGTTTCTTAAAAAATGAATAGAAGCCAAACATTCTGTCCAATTTCTTATACCATATATTGAGTTAGCTTCAACATCATTAAAAATATCTTTTAAGTTTTCAATCCCTTCCTTTGCTTCTGATGTATAATTTAATCCCATACAAGCGCTTCCGCTTTCCATATACATGTCATCTAATAAAGCTTGAGAATAGGGTCCATGTTTGTACCAATCAAACCCATAGTGCCCTATATCTACACCTTCTTCCTGCAAAAGATAAACCATCTTTTGCATTTTCAATCGATCTTCAAAGTTCCCATACGAAAATTGTTGATCAAAGACTTTCTTATAGACAGGTAATAAGAATTTGTTTGCCATGACATTTCCTCCTTTTACTATTCTTCACCTTCATTATAGAATATATGTTCGTGTTTGTCTATATGTTTTTCCCTTTTTTATGAAATCTATACTCTACATCATTATATACAGTATATCTACATAATGACATAATCTTTCTATAAAAATAACTTCAATTTCGCTCGCTTTCACATATCTTGCCGCTTCCAGTCCGTCGACTTCAGGCATATGAACATCCATCAAAATTATTTCATACTTTTCCAGCTCGGTCGTGAACATCTCAACGGCCTGACGTTTATTTGTTTTACGTTCCTTTTCTATCTCCCGCTTCTAATGGCGTATATAGCGAATATTTTATTCAGTGATATTTACGCAATGTTATACTAGTTCCAAACGCTTGCTGAAATATTGATATACAAAAGATATTACGACAAGAGTAATGCCAAGTGCGAAGTAAGACACAATCCGGTATCCTTGCGCCAGGCTTGACAAGTCAATCAAGAATAATTTAATGACTGCCAAAATAGCCAGACCAAGACCAAACCTCCGTATATACGAATACCGCCGCATAAATCCATAAATAATCCATGCAAGTGCTGTCAGGACGTAGATGATACTAATCACGGCACTTGAAAAGGCCAGGTTATATTGTGTTATTAAATTTTGGGTTAAGATTAGTACAAAGTATCCGGATATAATCAGGGAATACCACTCCATGCCCAGTTCTCGCCCTGATACTATGAGCTTCATCAAATCACGTACTGCAAGCACAGAGATTAGCCCGACAATTACGAGAACCAGCGTTCCAACAAGCATTACGCCAAGCGGTACGGGAAACGGATGGCTGATTGGACCACCTGCGGCGTTCACCGCAAACAACCCAAGGATACCAATAATATATAGAATGATCGATATGATCTTAATACCCAGATCCGACAGAATCTTTATTCGCGGCAAGGCATAAGCAATCAGAAATGTGCCGACAATTGCGGCTGCCAAAATCAAGTAATTAATGCTGTACGTCCCTCCATACCCATAAACGTGAAGCAACATCGTTCTCAGTTTTCCAATGCTGTATAGCATATAAAACCAAACATTTACAAGAGCAAAGTACTTGTAGATCTTTGCAAATTCATCTGCCATCATTCTTTTATACATGTACGTGCCCAAAATAATCAGGCTGCCAAGCGTTATTGCAAAATATTTATATGCAAACAGACCATCTGTCCACAAGCAGTCAACCAGCAAAAACGCTGAAAAGCACAATCCGCTTATGATAAGCCCCGTACGCCTGAAGGTTTTCCCGTTGTTTAAAATTCCATACGTTGTGAGCGCAACACCCTCTGCAAGCCACCCAAGCGATAGCCAGACCCGTCCAAATTGAAGCGGTATAATAAGCACCACAAATACAAGTCCCGTTAGATAAAACAACGCTTTCATATTGCATTCTTCACCTGTGAATTTTTTCTCAATAAGTCTGCCAAGGAAGAAATAAATTGAGGCAAAGGCTATCGCAAGCGCACCATTGAAATCTTTTAACCCGAGCATGTAAAACACACCATACATAATCAAGCTGCTGAAAAATGTATTTATCGCGAACAGCACAACATCCGATTTTCGAAATTTTGCTTTCGTGCGGTACGTACTGACAATTGGTATAAGCGTATAAATCAGGAAAGCAAACAGAACGTATAAAATTACTATGGCTTTTTCTATGATGGTCGAGCTATATCTAAAATTGAAACAAATGTATACCGTGCCAAAAATGTTTAAGATTAAACCTATGTACGATGGCACACGCCATTTCTTGCTAAACGATATCATAAGCGCAAGTAAATTCAGCGCTGCAAAGTATATCATGGCACCGTAAATAATTGCAGCAGACGAGCCGATGGAGAACATTGGCAGGTATCCGCCGATAAGCGCAAAAGCCATAATCACTTGTGAATTGTAGCGGTTTGACAGGACAAATGCTGCTGCTGTAATCAATATGCAGACGGTAACAGCAGGGTACATATCAAGGATCCCCAGCCCAAAATAGCTTGTCGCCAACGCAACATACAGGATACCAACGCCTCCGGCAGTGATGCCGAGAGAGAAAATATTTGGCTTTTTCCTGTTCATCAACTCGCCGGCAATCAGCATTGCCCCACCGAGTGCAAACATCATAATGCCTTTTAGCATTTCCGGTAATTGGACATATGTATACCGCGCGGCAGTAATAACTCCTATTATTATAAGGAATATTCCAATTGCATTAAGCAGATTCAGTCCTACAAACCTTTCAAAATTATTCTTCTTTGCAACCAAACGCACTTGTTCATCCGTGATTTGTTCTCCTTTGAGCGCTTCAAGCTCATTTCTCTGCGCTTCAGAGAATGCCGCATGCGTATGAGCGGCGTTTGCCCGTACAACCGTCACCTTTTTGTAAAGCAGTGCAGTTAATTCGTTAAGTCTGGCATAAATTTCATCCTTTGTATCAATGTTATACCGCCGTAAAGTTGCTGTAATACCGTCTATTCTTGATTTCACATCGTTTTCAAGAACTGCGAGCCTATTTTGTTCTCCACCAACGCCTGACTTGAAGTATATGTCAAGCTTTTGCGCCGTGGTATTCACGATTTTTATTTTTTCATTGTAAATCTGCTCGTGTAACGCATTTTTAAGCCTCGCGTTCTCATCCGCAAGTGCTGATATATTACTCCTTGCTTTATCATAATCTGTTCGAATCTTTTCGAGTTCTGCCTTTAATTCCACATTTTCCCGTGCAGAATCACGATTCTCAATTGCCTGGCATTCAGCTTCAAGCTGCATCAAAGCTTCTTTTTGCCTGCTTATTATTTCCTTCAAATTTCCGGCTGTTCTCATGCTTTAGCACCTCAAATCCTTTGCTTGATTTTTGAATAATGAACAGCCGAACCGTATCCCGGCGTTCTATCTTTGATTGATTCTCTCATTGTTTCTTTTATTATACAATACTCTTTTATATAAGTGCAATACTAACCTGAAACTGTCAGCATGTGAAGAAAACCGTATATCCGGTGTGGTGCGCTTTCGAGGTATGTGGCTGCCAAAAGATGCGGAAAAACCAAAACAATCGTGATAAATCACGTTTTTGGTTCTTTTTCCTGATTGCCTGACACCCAACTTTCTACTGATGCAGTCACCAATACTGATATCAACTCCGGTGAGACCGCTGATACGCTAAACAATGACGATGACGTGCTAAGCAATACCAATGATGCACTAAGCAATGCTGATGAAACAGCATGGTGTTTAATTTTAGTCAACAAATGGAATTACATTCCGGATGATTATGAAGTGGAATTGATGGAATTGTCCAACGGACAAACCGTAGATAAACGGATATACCCTGCATTGCAGGAAATGTTTGACGCCGCAAGAAGCATTGGCGTCTATAAATTCAGCAATATCTGTTGAAAATACATCTGCCTTCTCTCCGAACTTATATTTGATTGCTGCAATTTCAATAATTTCATCATATTGTGGTGATAAACCTGTGGTTTCAATATCTACCACCACGTAATCATCTGAGACTGAAAGCACTTGCGATGAGACTAACAATGAAGCTTTCATCGAATTTTCATTGTTAGTCTGCAAAATCAACTATTATACACTCCCAGTCTCAAATCTCCGTTGAGACTTGTGAGACTATCATGAGACTACTGATACTCTTGTTGAGACTAACACTTCCATTCCCCAGTTTTCTTATCATACACTGCTCCTGTGATCTTCCTAATCTTCGCATAATCTCTAAATACAGTAGCTCTTGATATAGAAAGTTCTGCCATTACTTCTTCAACTGAAAGAGTGTTATTCTTTTTAATCATGTCAAATATCACTTTTTCTCTTTCAGATAATTTATTTTTTTCTTTTACCTCATTTGCAGCTTCCACATTCAATGGAATGGAAATTTTAAACACATCATCCTCAAATAGTTCAGGTTTTCCACCATCAGAATAAATTGGTGTGTATTTATACAAATTCTTAACACCTGAACCAATTGTATCTGTACGTCCTATATTTGCAAAGAAATTGTATATTAATGGATTCTTTGGATATGGTGTGAATTCATCACTCATAAGATTTCCATGTTTTCTTGGAATACACCAATTCTCTGTTCTCAGCCAATCCTTTTCAATGATCACCTTCGCCGGATAAGCACTGGCATAATCCCTGTGGACTAAAATATTACCTATGATTTCTCTTGCAAGTAAATCTCTTACACTTGTATTCACATTATTTATCAAAAAGAACTTATCTGATGTATGCTTTGCTATATACCCCATAAGAATTTCGTATGCTTCTATCAGATTTGTACTTACCTTAATCATGTCATCATATCTATCCAGATTTTCTACTCGGTAAATTGCATCTGTTACATATCCTGGACAGCATGATCGGATAACTTCATCTTTCCCAAATAACAACACCGCAGCTAAATTATATCCCTCAAAACCTGATGAAAAATCTTTTTCCCATAACCCTGCACTAATCATGATTTCTTTGTCAGAATATCCTAACCACCGATGATCTGCTTTCTTTGATTTCGCCAAATTACGAACTTTATCCATTAACTCCATCTTCAAATTATCTTCAGTTACATAAGGAAATATTTTATGTTCTGCATAGGTCGTGCTTTTACGATTGTACATATTCTGCAATTGAATTGGTGATTCTGTAATATCCATATCTCCATCTTCGTTTCGGTCAAATATTCTCCCTGAACATTTTTCTACAACAGATGTTGGTGGAACATATACCCACAACAATAACTTCCCTTCATATTCCATTTCTTCAATGGATAAATATAGTGTGGGTGACATTTTATCAGGATTATTTAACTGATTGACAAAATTTCTTTTCATATCCCGCACCAACCAATGATTTCTTTTAATCCTGCCCATCTCCTCTGCTGTCATATTCAGATCCGAAACCATCCCAACATCCTGTATGTCCCTGTTGCTTTCATCCCCGGGAACGGGTTTCCGCCTTCTTACTGACCCCTGCCGGATAAATGTTTCCAAATCCGGCGTGATGTCATTTCCCTGGGCATCCCTTTCCAACGGAATTCGAATCTGCCGCACATGCCCAACACTCTTTATAAATGTCCATCCCTGCTCAACCCTGCTAAGAAATGATGATTCATCACATATCTTGTAATAGCGGTACTCATACCGGCTGCGGTTCTTTTCAAAGTAGATCTCTTCATAAGCGGCTTTGTCCTATATGTGTCTTTAGCACACCTCCAGATTCACCTGGATTCTCCCAAGCAGCTTTCCTTGGCTTTCGCTGATTTTGGAAACGACAGTCTCTTTTTCCAGATAAACCAGATAAATGCCATCCAGGCAGTGGAGCTCTTCCATGGTCACCCCGTGCTCTTTATAAATCCTTCTGCTTAAGGACCCCATCTGCGCTGCGAACTGGCAATGGAATTCTTCCTCTTTTCGAACCGGACGTTCTTTTGAGATATAAGAGTTGGGTGACCACTTCATGATAATGATTGCAAGGATATCTTCCCAGTCATCACCCAATGGTTTCCTCCAGCTCTGCGGGCACAATTCCTGGACAGCTTTGGAAAAACCGTATTCTTTGACTTCCACTTCTGTAATAGCAAGTTTCTTTTTCCCGCTCCTGATAATGCCATCTGGTGTGATGACGCCTATGTAGGTATCGACAGGCTGCGGATATTTCTTTCCGGGAACC
>Ga0153929_1000194_pt1 | contig 23995 bp, 15 predicted proteins | sample TSNJ013MetaG_FD_104689 | JGI IMG/M metagenome (GOLD analysis project Ga0153929, IMG submission 104689) | Attine ant fungus gardens microbial communities from New Jersey, USA - TSNJ013 MetaG | ecosystem: Host-associated > Fungi > Mycelium > Unclassified | place: USA: New Jersey, Wharton State...
TGAGGAATATGAAAGGACCCAGTGCAAGAGAAGTCAAGTTTTCATCCAGACTGGATCCAATATCACCCCCTCTAAGCCTTTCTGGAGTCCTATATTGGAAGCCAGGCTTCGGAACATTGCAGAAGCATTCCCATGATGGAATCAGCAATTCTTCTGACACGGCGGACAATCAGCCGTCCACTCGCCGGCCGCATGATTCTGTCAACCGGTCAACTGATCTTGAATCTGGATGTCACAAATGTCACGCACTTCCGTGTAATGAGTCAGCATGTAGGTCACGACTTGCGCGCGCCCGGCGGCAGATAATCGGCAGATAATCTTGTCACAATGCCCCCTTGCCAGGTTATTTACAACTGCCCTTCATGCAGCAAGTTTCAGATTGATCAGGATGGCCAAACTATTGTTGGATCCCTGGTCTCACCCACCACTTGCTCACTGGAACTTTGAAATTAAATTTCAGCAGTCATTGACATAGGGAGTAAGCCAGAAATTTGAAGGCAAGGCTGTATAATGAATGACAGGTAATCACATAGTACATAGAGACATCCTGCTGTGTAGCCAGCCACAGTGTGAGGAGATTTCATAGGCTTGATGGGAGCAACTGGGAAAAAGATAGGTGTGACAATTGACAGCATTACACAACGAGTGGACAGCTGATTGTCTACCGTGTGATATGAGCCAGCTCCTGATGGAGATAGATCCAGGATGAGATAAAGTGATCATCATTGTGAGAAACACAGCTCCTTGCATGTGCCACTATGCTTTTGTGCTTCAACTTCTGTCCGCCGGCAGATGAGATGAGGGCCACAGGCATCAATCTGTTGACATTCTCAATCAATCATGATGTACTTCCAGTGCAATATTCTAGTAGATGTGCAACAAAGTCCCGTCCCTTTGCGTGTGGCCCTACACTCAGGCAATCGCGCAATAAATAATGAACATGCAAATTTTTAAACTTGACCTTAACCATGGTTTCTCCTTTGCTCCTTCTTGTCCCTATTGGCCTGGCTTTTGCTCTTCATAGGATCATTGGTGCTCTGAGGATATTCCGCTCAGTAGAGTCAGGATTTTATCTGCTCCCAGGTGTCTAGTCGAATCCTGAAAATCATCATAGCTACCTTCAGGGTCACTTGGCACTGGTCGGCTTTCCAAGCATCTTTTTTTTTGTTCTTCCCGATATCCCGGGAATTAAGCTTGGCCTACATTATTTATATGAAAAGGGTCATAAGAGTAGGTGGAGCGATCTACTAGCACGTCTTATTTGACTATGAATCCCTTCTCATCTACTAGCCTTTGAGAACATCGGATGGGATGCCTATCTGGAAGTGTGTTTCCAACCTTGTCTTCCTACTAGCACTATCCAACATGTTTTCCCTCTAGATAAATTTCTGGCCAAATTTGATGTACACCATTCATGTGGCTGATGTCGAGGCTATCAAGGTTGGTCGAGTCAGCTTTCTGTCGCTGGTAATTCCAGGTGATTGATAATTGCAGGATTTAGCCACGGCAAAGCACTTTACAAAAACTCTGGAAATGTACGAACCCCTCAACATTTTTGGTAGAAATATCGTGTCCGCCGAAGGGGCTCTGTGGAAAAAATATAGAAGAATATCAAGTCCAGCGTTTTCCGAGGTCTGCCTCATCATGTTTCACAATTGACGCAATGCCTGATGATTGTCTGTAGAAAAACAATCGACTAGTATGGAAAGAAACGTCGCGTATTGTGGATGATTTGATGGAGAATGTGTGGGGCAATCAAGATGCCATTATCGGTCATGGTGTAGACATAGCCTTGCCGGTGAGGAACTATTTAGTCATCAGCCACTTGTCTTATGACTGGCATGGACATTCAGCTCGCATTGCTTGTCATAGGGGCAGCAGGCAAGTTTTCCTTATTCTTGTCTATGGATTTAGCAGAGGGAATTTTTAGGTTTCGGCCAGAAGGTTAACTGGGATAACGACGAAAGTCTCAAGCCAGGATGTCATAAATTGACTTTTCGGGATGCTTTACATAGGATTGCAGGGAACCTTATTATGAACATTGCTCTTCCTTGGTGGGTGAAATTGATACCTCATCCAAGATTGAAGCAGATTAGACAGGCTGAAAATGAGCTTCGTGTGAGTATGTAGCCTATGGTGTTGTTCTCAGACTTACTGAATGCCTTCCATCCGTACGCTCTAGGATTATATGCGAGAAATGATCAAGGATCGTCAATCTGCTGATACTCAAGATAAGCACGATCTATTCAGCAGTTTGATTCAGGCCAACAAAGGAGAAACTGATTTGACTGCCCTTACCGATGAAGAACTCATGGGTTCGTAACCGTCAACTTGGGATCATCCCAGCTGAGGACATTTTTAGGAAATCTTTTTATTTTTCTGGTGGCTGGGCATGAGGTTTGCCATTTAGGATTTCTAAGAAGCTTATCTGATCAAGCCATTACAGACAACTGCACACACCCTCTCATTCACTTTCGCTTTTCTGGCTCTTTACCAAGATATCCAAGAGAAATTGTTCAATAACATCAAGCAAGTCATTCCCGATGGGCGTAGACCTGTGAGTGTGGTTACTTAGACCAATCACGAGCCACTCAGCTCAAAACTTCTTTGAGTCATATGAGGACATGCCAAAGCTAACATATGTCATGGCGTACGTGAAAAAAATTATCTGAGACCTGTCTAATAATTAAAATCAGTGTCTATCATGAAACACTGAGGCTTTTCGCTTCAGTAAGGCCCTGTTATTCTGTTAGATCTGGTCTCTGGTCTCATGATATTCACAGGTCTTATTCGTGTTCAAGACGGCACCGGAAACTACTTCTATCACTGTCGGAAACTCATTCAATAATGAAACAAAGCGAATACCCATTCCAAAGGGAGCACGTGTTGCAATACATCTTCCAGGCGTACATAGAAACCGTGAGTGACTTGGATAGATGAAGAATCGATGAGAACAGTCCTGATTCTTGGTTCCAGCGAGATATTGGGAAAAGCCCGACGAGTTCATCCCGGAGCGATTTTTAGGTAGTTATAATAAAGATGCGCTTCTGGCATTTTCTGTCGGTAAGTACAGGCCTCTCGTGTTATGATAAGATCAATTTGGAAACCTGCTCCTCAGGGCCAAGAGCTTGCATTGGAAGAAAGTATGATTCTAAATTTGATTTTTGATATCAATTAAACATCTTATCTGGCCAGATTCAACGAAACTGAGGCTGTGGCGGCCATAACATCCTTGATTACTCATTATAAGATTGAAATTCAGGATGAACCTCAATTCAAGTACGAGACGTTTGAAGAACGCAAGTCTCGAATCTTAAAGACTCAGCTACGTCTCACTGTCTCGTGCGTAGATCCTGTACAATTGGCTGAGTACTGAGTTGTGTCCACAGGCCCAAACGTTTGCCGCTCATCTTTAGAAGACGCTAAGCAGAGCGGTATATATATTGACTAGTTGTCGAGAGATGATTAAATGAGGGAATCTTGGAACGAGTCTAGGATAATTCTTCCAGTTAGAGAATACCACTCTTTCATACAAATATCTGAGCTGTGAAGAGACATCAAAGTAATTCCGTCATTCAAAATTCATTTTAGTCATCTGTCTTCACTTACCATACTTTGTCTACATTTCTTAGTTTTCATATTTCAACTTTGTCATCATTTCTACTGTCCAGCACTGCATATACAAGGAGCTCCAAAGATCTCTGTCTTACCCTAAACATGTACACACTTTACCTAGTGTTTAGGAGACTCAAATGTACACCTAAAGACCAGTCACTTTGTCCAGACTTTAGGTGAGTATAGTTGCTGTTGCAACTTGTTGGAACAGAATACCAGACTCACTGGAACACAGAACAAAGAACATAGAGGATCAATATTAGATTCTACAACATTGTGGGTAATAAGGGAGAAACTAGCAAGATAGTAAGTCTATTTGTCTCAGATGTCAACTAGCAGGTCAATGGATGAGGTGTCTCCTATTCCATCAGGGTTCTTATACCTTCCTCTTTGGATGCTTGGTAATCCAGTTACTGGCTCTATCTGCTGCAGTGCAGTTATTGCCAGGTCTACAGCAGGTGTAGCAAAAGATTGGTTGCAGACAGTGGTGGATATAGGCAGGGATTGGTAGTAGTTGGTGGAAGTGATTGAGGTTGGATTAGTAGTGCTGGATAGTGATCAGTAGCCTCAATATTCTGTCTTAGGCACCATCTCCTGTGTATTGGAGGAATGTTGACCTAAATATAATAGAAACACATACATTTTAGGTCTAGACAGTAGATAAAGTAGTCATAATAGTAGTTTGGTATATAGTCTATTATTTGGGACTGTTAGGGTTGTAAGAGAACTTGATAGAGTTTTCTATCAATTGTACTAGCTACTTAGACAAGTATACTATTTTCTCTCATTTATATTGATGCTATTATACAGCCATTGAGTAGGTCACCAGTTTGAATCTCTAGTCTGTTATTCTATTTATACAAGTCCTTTGTTATAGTCAAGACAGCTTATAACAGTATCCCTCTCTTAAAGGTCCTTATTCTGAGGACTTCCTTATAGTTCATTGTATGGGTCCTGTGTATAGACAACTAGAGTGGAGACTCCAGGAGAATCCTCAGTTACATTACAGTCCAAAATATAAGTTACAACTCACCTCCAGGAGATTCCTCAGAGAATAGGATAAGGCTCCTGGAGGGATGTTATGAGTTACCTTGATGATGACAAAAAGACTATAAATAAAATGAACATGAACTGGAGTTAAACCAGTAGCTGATGGATAACTTGTAGTTTGAATGAGAACAAACACTGTACTTGTATATATGATAGACTGTAATTGATTGAGAACTCTATTGAGTTCTCTTCTAACCCTGAAGTACTACCTCGAGTTAAACCCTAGTTTAAGGTTCTTGAGTCAGCCACTGACAAGGGGTAATCTACACTATATATACAAGTCCCCTAGTTATAAAACATCTTAGCAGTCAGGGTCAGGAATACAAGGAAAGAGCAACTAATAGAATATTGAGCAATTATTATTTAATTAGTATAGGGTCACTGTGGTAGACTACTACTAGTGTGTCAGGAGTAGACTTTAGTATAGTCCTCTTACACTCAGCCCCCCTCCAAGAGATTGCTGCCTCTCAAAGCAATAGGTCCAGGGCAGAAAATTTTGTTGAACTCAGTCTTGTGTAGCACAAAAAGTGACTACTAAATAGTGATATGGAGGTATAACAAAATACCTGTTCAAAAAACTACATAAATAGCTAGACCCTCATTAGCAAGTAGCTTTGCTAACATCACCCTTTTGGTGTATGTAAAGTATTGTGCAACTCAAGTCAAGTTAACTCAGCAGCTAAGTCTTTGAGGGTTACAAAGAGAACTCAATAGGGTTCTCTATAAGGGGAACACTCAGAGGTGTTGCCTAATAAGCTAAGTGGGGGTTCCAGAAGCTAGTGTGATACTTGAGTAAAGGTAAATCTACCTATACAAGCTCCTATATATACTATAGAAAACAGTCTGTATACAGTCATGTGAGCTACAGTTCAATAATAGCACTTTCTATCTAAGTTAAGTAAAATGATCAGAGTAACATGCAGACAAAAGGGTAAGGGAGTAGATAGATGGGTATCAGAGATAAGATAAGCTAGGTATAAGTGAACTGAATACTTAGCTAAGCCCAGTTCTAGGGTGACAGCTATCTCCTTACATTCTCAATCAATTATACTAGCTACTTATACAAGTATGCTATTTGCTTTCATTTATATTAATAGTATTCTACAACCAGCCAGGAGGCTGCCAGTTCAATTCTCTTGTCTATTATTCTATAAATACATATCCTTGGTCATAGTTAGTGTTAGCGCAAGGTTGTGAAGACTTAAGGCTCAACCAAGATAGTTGTTCAGGAAGAACTTAATAGAGTTCCCTGTTGGATTGTATGACTACTTATACAAATATCTGTTGGTCTGTGTACCCATCTCCCACACTCACATGACCCTTACTAATGACTACATATATCTTACATAAGCCTTCCCATGCTATTTATATCCCTCTTGTGTTATACTTCTGGATATTATCTACTAGGTTGAGGAATATATGAGAAATAGTTTTCTTTCTTGGAACCATCTCATAACAGTTGAGGTAACTTATGACTGTACCCCCCCTCTTAAAGGTCCTTGTCCTGAGAACTTTACAATTTATTATATGGGTCTTATAGGTTGCCCATTTCATCTTCTTTGTCCTACTCTTCTATCCTTGGTCCCTCTATTTCTTGTTTGTCTTCTTCTTCCTGAATAGTTTCCAATGTTCTTCTCCTTCTTTGCTGTATTCCTTTCCAATGTCTCCAATTTCTTTCCAATTGTCCCTAATATTCCTGATCAAACCTCTTATCATCCTATCTATACAATGTCTTTGCTATATACCTCTCTGGTAACTCTCCTCTATGAAACTCTTTATGATCTTCTTTTCTTGCCCATCTTGACTCCTCTCTATATTCTTCTTCAAACCTTTCTACTAGGTCCCTTGTATTCCCTAAGTTCTCCTTTGGTTCCCAAGTATCTTCTTCTGCTGTATATCCCTTCCATCGCACCAGATATCTATCCTTCCTATCACAAATGGTCACTTACTAATTTGTGATTGGTTAATTTGAATATCAAAAAGCTCAAAAAAGTGAAGTTAGACAAGCAACAAAAGATGTTGTTAAGTCTGAAGTTTATTCCTAGACATAAATATATAATTGTGGTGGTCTGTGTACTAGGACAGACTACCACATGATCACTACCTATTTTTCTATGTATAGAAGTGCTATTGTTCTTGAAATAGAGGTAACCTAACTGTATCAGGGCAGTCCTTTGTTCTATTCAAGGACAGATGATAATCTATAGATAAAGATCAGTATCATGTACAAACATTGAGGATCTTGTATCTCCTTGGGATCTTATTGCCTTGGGTTCTATTTATAGCTGAAAGAAGCATATTGAAGAGAGCTTCATGATGGTTGTTGAAGCAAATGATTACATCAAGCAGTTCCTGAGATATCAGCAATTTAGTGTCTGGTAACTTGGTGATCACAAACTAATCTGCTGATAACTTGGTGAATACTGATTGCCTTGAGACATTTTTGGTATCATTTAAAAGGTCTTCTTAAGGGCTTTTGGTGGCCATTTATATCATTGAAATTGGTTAAGTATTCCTGGAGTTCTGGTCCAAATGAAGTTTGTGATAGTTATTTCTGGCCACTAGAAGTTTTGAGTGACCAACTCCACTGTCTTCCACTGTCCTCCATGTCTTTCCACTGGTGTATTATGATGCAGCCTAATTATCTCTGCTCTTAATAAATTGTCTTTAGACACATATACTTTTCCTTCCTTATACATTATGCCATTTACTTCCCTCTACTCTTCATCTCTTAGCATCTTTACCCCTGCTTGTTTCATTTCTTCCACTACTTTGACTACCTTGTTATCTTTTACTTTTGACTTCCTTACTTTCTCTAATAGATCTATCCCTTCTACAATTACTTCTACTTTTTCTGTTTTCCTAACTTCTAGCCACTCAGACTTTACCAATATCTCATCCTCATTGTCTCTTTCTACTCCTACTTCCCAGTCTGGCCTCCTACTCAAGCTATCTGCCTTTCCCATTTTACTCCCTGAAACATAATTTAGTGTAAAATCAAATCTCAACAGGTATAATACCTATCTCACTTGTCTCCTATTCAATTTCTGTGCCTTCATGAAGTATTCAAGATTCTTATGATCTGTCTAAATCTTGAACTTAGTTGTTGTTTCTTCCAGGAAGTGTCTCCATGCCTCCAAGTATCTAACTATTGCCAATATTTTCTTGTCATGTATCTTATAATTCCTTTGTGTGTCACTTGGAGATTTTGAGATGAAAGTAACTGGTCTCCACAGTCTATCTGAGCACTTCATTGATAGTACTCTCCCAGTAGTGTAATTTGACACATCTGCTTCTACCCTGAATTGTTTATCAAGGTCAGGTACCACTAATACTGGTCTGGTCATAAAGACTTTCTTGAGCTTGTTAAATGCTCATTGTTGTTCCTCTCTCCACTGCTATTTCACATCCTTCCTCATTAACATATTCATTGGCCTGGCTACTCAAGCAAAATTCTTAATAAACCTCCTATAATAGTTTGCAAGACCCAGGAATTTCCTAATGTCTTTAACATTCTTTGGCTCTGGCTAACTCAATATTCTATCTACCTTTTCTCTCTCTATCTCTATGCTGTTGGGCCCTATTATCACTCCTAGGAACCCTATCTTCCTTACTTTCTATACATATTTTTCTGGCTTTACATCTAAGTCATTCTCCTCCAGTCTCCTCAATACTTCTTCTATAATCTCATTATGTTCTTCTATTTCTGTCTCAACCAATACATTGTCCACAAATGAAGCCACTTTCCCTTCATTGATCATATCTCTCAGGATTTTATTCATCATTGCCTGAAATGTAGCTAGTGAGTTTGTTATCCCAAAGAATATAACTGCTTGTTCAAAGGATCTCATATGTGTTGTAAATGCTCCCTTTCACTCATCTCCCTCTTTAATTCTCATATTATTAAACCCCTACTATAAGTCCATTTTAGTGAATACCTTCTTACTTCCCATTGTATCTATCAAATCTGTAATCAATGGTAGTGGTAAAAGGGTGCAAAAGGGAATTGCTCACTGGGACAGACAATAAGGCATGGTACCAGCTCCCAATTGTATACTAAAGGTTTGAGGGAATGAAACAGAAGTGGGGGATTAAAGAAGAATGTCAGAAATTATATGCAGCTTTATGTAAGTTTTATTGTTATTTGGTATTAAACAAGCATGAGGTCATTCTAGATCTATATTGCATATCCTCTCTAAGGTGTCAATCTTTATACACTGTGACAAAAGCTCCTCTGGAAACTACAGTTAGTTGATCCCCATGGACCCTCCATACTCAGTTGCCCCCTTGTCTGCACTCCCAACACTGAACCTTACAGGTGTGATGCAATCCAAGTGTGCACCTAGCCAAGCTTTCCCAGCTCACTATTCTTTCTAAAGCCTGCCCAAGTTGAGTCTACAACTTGGTTCTAGATCAAGTCTTGGTATTCAGTTTCCCTCTCATGCTAAGTCCCCCAACTTCTAAGATGACATGTCCCTCTCCTAGAGTCTTTCCATCAAAGATGACATGTACTTGAGATGCATTCCTTCCAGAACCTTCTTCCTCCTTCCTAGTTTATCCATTCTATCTCTTCCTAGACTTAGTCAGCATCCCAACTATCTATTGGATGTCTAGTAACTTCTATTTGAAAGACTGTACTCTTCCAAGTGATAGTCAGTATATCTTATCTGAAAATAGAGTAGTACTGATGAGATCAATGCTTATTTGTAAGCACTGTCTCTGGTTTTAAGTCTGTCCTTTCCAACCATCCAATGTAAAATAGAGATCCTGTAACTATATCAAACTATGATTTCCCCCAAGTGGTTCTAGATTGCCATTCTATCTAAAGTATTCTTTCTGTTATGAAATGATCCCTAAAGAAGAAACTATTTCCCATGCATTCATTAATCTGATGGGAAATATTCAGGAATGGATTATGTAAGATATATATATATAGTTACTAGTAAGGATCATGTGATTGTGGGAGACAGGCACATAGACCAACAGACATTTGTATAAGTAGCTAGGGCAATCCAATGGGGAACTCTATCAAGTTCTTCCTGAACAACTACCTTGGTTGAGCCTAAGTCATTATGACCTTGTGCTGACACTTTCAACCTGGTGTCAGCTTACTGTTTTTGCCTCTTGAGTCTTAGTAGTGAGCTTTGTCCACCCAAAGTGTCATTCTGGACTAGTCATCAACCCTACTCTTGCCTGAGAATATACATATAATGGGTTCCAGAGCAAATTCTTCTTATGAATCTGTTGTTATAAAATGTATCAATTGTTACTTTTCATACAAAATTTGTTTGCAGCATAACAGCAAATAGTTATTCTTTACTGTCTGGTCATTTAGACTATGGTAGTCTATTACTATCCTCTTACTTTTATCTTTCTTTGCCACAAAGAACACTGGTAATATCTGAGGGGATTTTGACAGTCTAATGTACCTTTTTCTAAGTTGGTCATTTACAAATTTTTGGACCTCTTCCCTTTTGTCTTTTGATAATAGGTAAATTCTTTCTTTCTTAGACTTGAACATCTCCTTAAGATCTATAGCATGATCCTAGACTCTTCTCATAGGTATTCTTTCTGAGTTTACTTTCCCAAATACCTTCTTCTACTTCAGGAATTTCCTTGGAACCATTTCCTCAATTTTTCTATGATCTGCCTCAACCTTCTCTTCTCTTCCCCAATCTTTTTTATTGTCAACAGCCCATCTTACAATTTTTTCTTCTTCTAGAGTAACTACTTGTCTTTTCTTTTTTACTTTCTTCTCTTCTTTCAACTTTGTGTTTCTCCCACACAGTGGTGGACATCTTGTCATTTTTATCTCTTTTATCTCCTAGTTGATTTCTGGGTTATGGGCTTGTAGCCATAGCATGCCCAATATTACATCTGTTCTCCCTAAGTCACATATGTCCATCCTTATTCTTTCAATGTAGTTTTTATAGTACACATTGACTTTCACCTGATGTGTAATTGCTCCTCCACTGTTGTTTGTACTATCTATATTTCTTACCATCACTAGTCTCTCTAGTTTCTGCAGTCTAAACCCATGTCTCACTGCTATCTTTTTATCCATGAACATTCCTGTTGCACCACTATCCAAGAGTGCTTTCACTGTTATGCCTTCATGTATATCTACTTTCTCTACCTCTATATTCAACTATACTTCTCTCAACATTTTAAATATCCTTCTCATGTCTCTCTCTGTACCACCTTCTTTTGCTGCGCTTCTTGAAACTCCTGTCCACATGCCACTTTGCTGTGCTTCTCCCTGTACAGAACATGCCACTATTGTCCAATCCTACCATGGCTGTTTCTTTCCAGTCCCATATCCTAGATACAAAACTCTCTTCCTATTCTCCTCTAATATTCCCTCAACTGTATCTTTTCTTCTACACTGACTATACTTTACATTGACTACTTCTCTTTCTTTCACTGTATTCTCTCTCCACCTCCATACTTCAAGACAACTGCTACACCACACATTTCTTAAATGTTTACCAGAGATAAATCCTTGCTCCCAGTTTTTATGTGTCTTGGTGCCTTTGTAGTTGTACCCTCCACACTCCACAAATGTCACAACTTCCCACCTGGTTGTCCATCCTCTCTGCTCTAATACTGTGCTTCTTGGGGGCATATCCCATATACCACTATATTCCTATGTCTTTTTCCATAAGGAGTGTACTAGCCTCTCCCCTTACTGCACCTTTTGTGGGCTAGCCACATATGCTGCTTTCTCATTGTAGCAACTTAGCCTGAGATAACTTAATCACAGTCCAAGTCTGAGTTGACAAGAAAAACTCAATAGAGTTTCCATTGTATTCTGTGCACTACTTATACAACTATTACATGGTCTGTGCACTACTTTCCCACACTCATCATGTGATGTGACACTGTGATGTGTGGCATTGTCATGTGACACTTTCCCACACTCCTTCCTTGTATAGTAAGTCCAAATAAGAAGAGAAAAGAAAAAGAAAAGAAAAGAATCATAAATAATGACTTGGCCATTTTGCCAAGTCATGATATTAACCAGGTACATCTAGCATTTGACTCTATAAACCCTGAGCTCCAACCAAGGTACTGTATAGTAGATTTGTTTCCCAACTGCTTTTCCTTCTACCCTATTAAATATAGTAATAATGTAGCTAGAAGAAACCATATCAGAAAGCTTAACAACACTCTCAAAGCATCAGATAGTCAGCCCCAGACAATCATTGTTGTCACAGATACAAAAGCCAAGACAGGGTACCATACCATCTCTATTGCCCATGGATGGTGATGTTACACTGCTAGCAAATTTTCTATAGAAATGTAACATGAGATACAATTTATACCCCTGGATTCAGTAGCTGGGTCCAGTCTAGAATTCTCCTACAAGCCCCAGATGTAATCTAGACCCAAGAATGGGCACCTTTACCAGATGGTCACCAAGTTGTCACTTACTTAATAGCATATACCTCAGGAGGCAAGACTGATGAGCTAGCATCAGGTTTCTTAGAGACAGACTATCAATGTTGATACTCTAGAACTCAGAAACTCTGGAACACCTTTGGAGTGCTATAGACTTTCAATCTAGAACAGACTCAGACAAATATAATACCAAAACAACAGATCAAAAGTCTATCAATGACTTGTGATCTCATCACTACTAAACTCAACCAAGAAGCAGACATGGTACATGACAACATCATGAGTTGGGACACTTGCATATGTTAAAGCCAGTTTCTAGATCATACTCAGATAGAAAGTAGCCAGTTGGGAGGTCAGAAGATGTTAATAGAAAGTAGTAGTATAGATGTTGAGCAGAAGTTCATGGTGGTGACAGGATGGCATAGTAGGAGGTAATGTTGGACATATCCATATGGTGTGGTTGTGAAGGAGAGAAGTGAGGAAGACTGGAAAAGGAAAGACTTTTCTTTTTTATTCATTTTTTATTGAGTTTCATCAGTTTGTAATTTTAATATAATACTTAGGGAGCCAGCAAGAGAGGGCATGCAATCTTGACATATGCCACTATCTCAAGGGCTCTAGAGTTGTCTTTTGGCACTTGTATGAGTTCTAAGTGAAATGGTTGGGTGGTTGAGGTAACTTTTCTCTATACCTCTACTCTTTTTGGAGACAAGATATAGCAATAACTTGGACAACCTTCTACAAGGTAGTAGGCTTGGAAAGCCTGGCTGGCCATCCACTCAGATTGTATCACACCTGTAAGGTCTGGTATTAGGGGTGTAAATGAGGGCTTGGTTGAGTATGGTAAGGCCCAGGAGTAGTTTACTGACTGCCTTGATAGTGAGCTTGTTATGGTACATGGGGGTTGGCACCTTAGGGGCATCATGTAAAAAGAATCTAGATTGAGCTTATACTCCTTTTGAACACTTTTATTTTACTCAACTGTGCCAAGTTTCTATATTCATTTTTTAATACCTTTATTCTTGATTCATCCCCACAAACTCTTTAGCATATGATTGGGACCTAGTACTACATATTTAGCTCATACCAGGCTAATAATCCCTTTTTCCCCCTTTAGCAAAGCAAAACTCTTATCTTCAATTCAGAACATGCTACTGTCAATGTTACACCTGCTAAGGCAGAAACTTTCACTCTCAGGAATGGCATCAGTAGAGCTACATCCATGGAAGGAATCAGTCATATCATTGTTGTTACTGGCTCTATCCAGTGTGTACAAAAGCTGCTCAACACATCCAACCATTCAAGACAAGGTTATACTATTGCCATCTCAAAATGCCTTAGAGTATTCTTTAGCAGAGATCCCTTCAACTTGATCTAATTCTGGGACTGCTCCAGTGATGATAGACAGTCTCTATACCACAAAGTGGACCAACAGGCCAAATCCCACTAGATCCCCATCCAATACCCCAACAAGGAATCATGGAAGCTATACTGGTGAAATGAGTGTAAAGACACCATCAAGGAGTGGCAAATGTTCTTTGAAAATGCCCTATATAGGGGAAGTCAATTTCTTGATATCTATGATAACAATGACAATCTTGTAACCCCAACATATACTAAGGAAGAAAGCTGGTTAACAATCATTGGCATTTCCAACTCTATATATGCTTATGCAATCTGTCTTATCACAAATTATACCTCCATAGACAAATACAAAGCTAGGTTTTACCCCAACAAGAACACCTCTTGTCTGTACAGTGGCACTCAACTCAAGATGTGCCACTATATCCTGTACCAATGCTCCCTCTACAAAGGATATAATTATATGGAATACATCCTCAGCAAAACCATTGACTTCCTACAAAGCAATCACAAGCTTTTTGTTTCATGGACAGTATTAATTAAAAAACCTTAGTACTCACTATGTTAGATATTTCCCTCTCTCTCTATTCTCTCTATTAGGTAGTTAAGTAGGTACATATTTAAGTAGAGTTATCTACCACAGACTATGACCACATACTGTGTAATAAATTGCTAACCCAAAAAAAAAAAAGAAACAAAAAAGAGTAGATATGTATTAAGAGATCTAAATTCTAGATAAAAATAGACCCATCAACATTCACTAAGTACAGCCCTAGGGTATCCTCTCATACCATGGGACTTGATATTAATAGATTTTGTGGAGCATTTACCAGAGTCAGGGGGCCATATGGAAATATTAGTTGTGGTAGACCAGTTATCCAAACAAACCATCTTCATACCAACTCACAAGACAATCAATTTCCCAAAACTGACAGAGCTATTTCTACATTATGTGTTCTCAAAACATAGACTACCTTTGCACATAATATCCAATTGGGGATCAGAATTCATCTTGAGATTCACCAGATCTCCAACTAGTACACTTAACATGAGACTCCATTTTATATCAGGTTACCATTCACAGGTGGATAGTCAAACTGAGAGGGTTAATTAGACACTCAAGCAATATGGTACTTTTATTGAAATATGAATGGGGGAGATACCAAGGATAGATTAGTTACAAACAGATAGTGAATACAAACTAACTATACTATATATATACCTATTCTTCATCATGTAATATAGCTACCAACATCAGTATGTCAAATAGGATAATCTTATTGACATGCATTGTGAAGGCTTGCATAACATCCAGAATACAACAACTTTAACTTAAAAGAGAAGTAACTTAAAAAGGAAATATGAGAGATGAACAGTCTGACAGACTTATAGACAATTGATTCCTAAAAATACATTAGTTGTAACATAATTACTAATAGTTATAGACAGTTACTATCTACTACTTAAATAGGATAAATCTGTTATACCTATGATATGCTGTGATGTGCTATACCCTCAGTTTATTACTATAACCAACTTTGGTATACCATCACCAGTTTACTAAGAACTATATTGTTAGAACTCATTACCCCTAGAATACCTAAACAGAGTACTAGTAAAACCTTAGCTTTGTTATCAATTAAGCCTTCTCTCTCATTGTTGTTATCCCCCTTAATACACTCCTCTCTTACTCCAGTGGGCTAGCAAAGAGATGACACAACCTGATTGGTTGAGGTCAAGCCCAGGATCCAAAGGACCAAGGCTTGACAAAATCAGTAGTTATGTTCATAAATACACTTGGAAAGAGTAAAGAACTCTAAGTACTTCCTTTCTTCCTTTTCTTTCCTAAATAATTGGCTTGGAGGGACACTTATGAGAATTGTTATATCTAACAATAATTGTTATGAGCCATCTTGGCCATAATGATTTTTATTTCTTTATTTCTTTTATCTTTTATCTTTTACTTTTCTTTTTTTATAATTAGATAATAGGGGAGTCACATGATCAGAATCACATATTATGTCACAATCTGTCACATCACATAGTCACATATCTAGGAACATTCTAGTAGATTCTATTAGATCATTAGTAGGTTAGGGTCAGTAGCACAGACCATGTGTAAAAGGTATAAGTAGTAGCCCAAATCTAAGAGGAACTCTGTCAAGTTCTCTTTGTTTATTCTGAATAAAAGACAACTCAGTCCTAGGGTTAGCTCAACCCAACAGCTGCACTACAATAATCTTTCAGTGAACATTGACTAGAAGACAACTTATTATACTCTTGTTGAAATACCCTAGCAGAACATCACTTCAGAAGTCATAGAACAAGAGCTATCAGCTATCCTTAGGCAGCAAATATTGGAGTCTAAGTCATAACAGTGGCAGCTGGGAGTTGGGCTTAGGAATATGTGCAAGAGTCTGCCAGAGTACTTGGGAGTATGACTATGACATCCAATATGATGCTGGATGACACTCAGATGTGTTCCAGATGGCTGTAAAAGTTGTTCCTATTAGATAAAGTGTCTACAATGCAAGAATTAATACAAAGTACAGCACAGCAAGTCTGAAAGTATATTACATATATTGTGGAATGGCTTAGGCATCTCCACTAAATGTCATACTCACTGTGACAGGGCACAAGACTCTGTGGACACCACAAAGTCCCCATTGCTTCTAAGTCTCTAAGTGCCTTTCCTGACTGTGTATATTTTACAACTATCTAGAGGCAAGTGCCTTATCTGATGCTGTCCCTGGTAGCAGACCTTCCTCCAACCCTTGGCACTGTAAGAATTCATAATACCGCTTGATCGTCATATTAGTACAGTGGTCATCATTATCAGTACAGTGATCATCATTATCAGGACATCCGTTGGTGCATTGATGGTCAGAAGCACAGCCCTCACATGTGGTTCGCCTCAGAGGGACTTAGTGATCATCGTTATCAGGACATCTGGTCCATTGATCCTAATGTCAACAAAGATCAGAAAGATAATCTCATCATGATCAAGATTTCATCACCTCTGAGAATTCATTTATGGTCAGAAGCACAGCCCTCACATGTGATTTTCGTCAGAGGGACCTAGTATAAGGGGAGTGGGTAGGTCAAGTTTCAATTCAGAACAGTCATGTCTGATCCTGCGTTAGAAGCTCAGCTAGCTGCTATGAGTGTCGCTATATCTCAAAAGCGCACTGCGAATTACGCCAGCATTGAGTTTATTCCATTCCATGGTTGATCTCAAGGCGCTAACATTCTCTGCAGTCGCTGCCTTCGCAATCCTTGCATACGATGTACTCTTGGACTTGTCCCGTGAAGTAGGAGAAACTCATTCCCCAGTTGGTGTTCCCATCTAATTGGATTTTGGAAGTATACGTATATCTGGAGGTAACACCGCCCTTATGAGCATGCCATGCAGTACTGAGTTTGGACAGCGCTAAATGGTCACTACCAAAAGCACTGTACCTAATTGCTCGCTATTATGGCCTTTTGAATGTCGGGTTTGTAGTGTTCGCTTTGATCTGACCCAATACTTGGACTGACCATGATTTATTCATTTTCAGCGTGATGGCTATAGGTGTGTTTTTGGCTGCCAAAGTTGGATACCACCGCATCTCATTCAAAATATGTGAAAACTGCAGTGGCAACGCAAGTCGGCCCGTCTGTCAAAGTGAGTGGACAGCCAACTGATCCGTGCATTTTTAACAAGAGACCAGTTGTAAGCTTCAATCCAGATCTTGAATGTCAATTTCTGGAAAGGCCGTACAGGTGTAAAGCCTATCTGTATCTGATAAGTGTGTAGGTTCTTTCCTTTAGCTCAATTTGATCGCGCTCAACAGATTTCCTAGTGCCGGGTTGGTCATCTTCACGACGTGTATCAACATTATTCTGTTACTTCGTCTTCATGCCTTGTATCATGCTAGCACTCGTGGTACGTCTTGTTCTGGAAAAGTATACAACTCGAAATACTCAATTTCCTCAGTGTTGTGGTTCCTTATTACTCTCATCTTTGGTATGCTCGACATGTAACGAATCCGCTTAGTTACTAATGGCTATCCTTAGTCGAATTTGTGGTGAGCCACTTCGGTTTTTCGGCGGCATCGAGCTATTCATACGTCATTTCTGGCAGCTGGAGCTCCTTGTAACGATTGATACGCTCATAAAAGAAGTATATATACCAGCGGTCCCATTGTTTCCGTATCCAGGTTGCATACTTCAAGCTGGTTCTCACCGAGTCTCGGACTTAACATCATGGTGAGTGGCTGTTCAACGAATTGATACACCACATATGTGAAGCTCTTTTTTACCTCTGAAGGATCCCTACGCTGTGCATTTCAGGTATGAAAGGCCCCTGTACCCTGTACAACAATATTTACTACACAACTAGTTGTTTTCTTTGGAATGACTATTTCGAAGTTCGTGGACTCTGCGAGGAGTAGTGGGGGGCCGATTTTCCCATACAAGCTTCACAAAAACTTGACGCCACTCTTGATAGCCTTCGTACGAGATGGCACAATATTTTTTCTCCTGTATGTTTTGATTACTAATAGCGATACTCACTTCTCAGTGCTTCAAAGAATTGCAGGTCTTATTTCTCCCTAAAACAAGATCATTCACCTAAGACTGACATGCTGTAGTTGCTTTACTCATAGGTACGATTTTCACTACTTTGAATGGACCGATAAGCGAGTTGTCGGTAGTGTAAGTGTGGGCCAGTAATCTACAATAATGAGAAGACCACGCTACTAATTACCCCCCAGGTGGTTGGAGGCGGTATACTCATTCTCAGTATGTTATTCGATCACCTGGAAAAGTCCTATCTGAGCTTAACTGATGCTCTATGACAGGCAAGCCGTCTGATCATAAACTTACGGGAAGCTGGAGCCAAGACACACCAGGAGACATCTTGGGACGAGACAATGCAGCTGAGCACACTGGAGTTTGGGGGCGGGCGAGGCACTTCAGCAAATACCACCAATATCTGAAGTTCCTACAGAGTTGATATGTTGGCTATAATTACTTCTTCCGAGCCAATCCAGATCTTGCCATTGTGTATCACCAATTATATGAATATTTTGAGCTCGTATACCCAATATTTGAAGCTATGAGTAAACTAAGTTGTTGCTGAGTTGTTGAAAGGAGGTCTTGTTAAAACAAGTGCATGATGGTAACACGGCACACATTTTGATGTCAAGTGACCTGTCACTATCATGTCACCTCACCTGGACTTGTCACACAGTCGCACCCTTCCAGCTATGCCACTAGACATCAAAAAGGACCTATCTCACCACTGATTCACTGCGTTAGACTTAGCTATGATTGTATTCCATGTTTAATATACATAGATTTTTTGGACACATGGCTGAATGGTTAAGACCAGGTTTCTGTACTATATCTTATATCACAGCATTTATGACATCAGATGAATGATTTGAAGCTTTCTTATTGCTACAAACACTTGAGCCTTGACTATATTATGGACAACAACAATGTACATATATATTGACCTGGTCATACACCTATTGATCCAAACCAACTAGCAATGCTGGAAAATTTGCTTCAAGTCTGGATGTTAGAGATGGAGAAAGCCACTGAGAAGCAGCACTTGAGGATCAGGTTGAGGATCAGGTTGAGAAGCTACAACAACAGTTGGCTAATGCACAAATGCACTTAGGTCCCCAGCAAAGGTACACATTGTTGAAATATGAACAGGGGAGGTACCAAGGGTAGGTTAGTTAACAAATGGATAGTGAGTATGAGCTAACTACACTATATATATACCTATTCTTCATTATGTAATGTAGCTACCAATATCATTTATCACCTATTTTTAGTATAACACTTGACATTCCAATATACATATGTATTAAGTCTACTAATAATAATGTTTGATTTTGAGCATAGTTATAGTATGACTGTTGGGTTGAGCTAACCCTAGGACTGAGTTGTCTTTTATTTGGGGTGAACAGAGAGAACTTGATAGGGTTCCTCTTAGATTTGGGCTACTACTTATACCTTTTACACATGGTCTGTGCTACTGACCCTAACCTACTAATAGTCTAATAGAATCTACTAGAATGTTCCTAGACATATGACTGTATAATATAATTGATCTTGTGATGGATTGTGACAATTGTGATATGATATGTGATCTTGATCATGTAACTCTCCTATTATCTAATTATAAGAAAAAAAAGTAAAAGATAAAGAAATAAAAGTTATAGCCAAGGCTCATAACAATAGTACTGTTATGAGATAGCTTCTAAGAAGAAAACTACTTCCTATGCATTCATTAATCTGATAGAAAATCTCCAAGAATATAATGTGGGAAAGATATAAATAGTGTGGGAAGGATTATGTAAGATATATATATAGCTCTTAGTAAGGTCATGTGATCATAGGAGATAGGTACACAGACCAACAGACATTTGTATAAGTAGGTGCTGAAATCCAATGGAAAACTTTATTGAGTTCTTCCTGATTATCTACCTTGAGTGAACCTTGAGTCTTCATGACTTAGTGCTAACAAGTACACAGTATGGATCTCTACATACAATACCTGCTGTGGGACTCAAGTTGAGTTGACTCAGAAGCTAAGTGCTTGAGGGTTACAAAGAGAACTTGATAGAGTTCTCAATCAGTTATGTTAGCTACTTATATAAGTATGCTATTTTCCCTCATTTGTACTAATGCTATTCTACAACTGTAAGGATAACATTAGACTGAAGGCTGGAGGTCATACTAGAAAGCTAGATAAGGGTCCTAGAAGCTAGAGCAATATTTGAGTAAGGGTAAATCTACTGATAAAAGCTCCTATACATACTATAAGAGATGGTCTGTGCACAGTTATGTGAGCTACAGTCCAATAATAGCACTTTCTAATTAGTATAAATAGAATGGTCAAGATAGCATATAGACAGAGAGGCAAGAGAGTAGATAGATATATATTATAAAAGAAGATCTACTAGATAAATTATAAATCAGGTACTTAGCTAAGCCCTACCCTAGGGTGACCACTGTTCCCTCACAAAAACCAGCCAAGAGACTTTTGGTTCAATTTCCTTGTTTGTTATTCTATAAATATCCATTTCTGGTCATGGTCAAGATAACTTATGATAGTACTTCCTTTTTAAAGATTCTTATTCCAAGGACTTTATAGTTTGTCATATGGGTCCTGCAGGTTACCTATTTCATTTTCTTCATTCTATTCTTCTACCCTTGATTCTTCAATCTCCTGCTCTTTTTCTTTTTTCTCCTGAATTGTTTCTAATGTTCTTCCCTCCCTCTGTTATTTACCTTTTCAACATCTCCAATTCCTTTCCAACCATCCCCAATATTTCTGATCAAACTTCTTGTTGTCCCATCCATACAATATCTTTGCTGTATATCTTCCTAGCAATTGTCCTCTGCAAAACTCTTCACAATATTCCTTCCTTGCTTGTCTTAGCCTTTCTCTATATTCTTCTTCAAACCTTTCCACTAAGTATATTACATTCCCTGAATTCTCCCTTGGTTCCCATATATTTTCTCAACTTTATATGCTTCTTTCTCTTAAATTACTGCTGAGAGAGACTGTTCTCTTTTTGTCACTTTATCTGATCTCTATACTTTTGTACTCTGCTAATGTTAACTACTAGATATATCTTGATGGTCTCTAGCAGCTCCAATTCAATTGTGTTTGTCAAAATAACTCTTTTGACTTTATAAGGCCCAACAAAGTGTTTAGTTAGCTTTTTTGATTATTGTCCCTGCATTTGGAACTTAAGATCCTTTATGCTTAACAGCACCTAGTCACTTACTCTGTACTTTTCTGGCTTGCTTGTCTTCCTATTTGCATACTTCCTCATTTCTTCCTGACTCTTTCTTAGTGCCACTTTTGCTTTGTTATGCATTTCTTTTATTCTCTTTGCAAATTCCTCTGCTCTTTCAAACTTTCTTTTCTTTCTTATTTTGAATCCCATACATGGATTCCATCCATTATGTGCTCTGAATGGTAATACCTTTGTACTTGTCTGCACTTTGTTATTGTATACAGACTGTAAGGGAATAGCAGCCACTCTAGGATAGGGCTTAGCTAAGTGTCTGATTCATAATCTATCTAGTGGATCTTATTTTATAACATATATCTATCTACTCTCTTGTCTTTCTGTTTACATGCTGTCTATCACAAATGGCCACTTACTGATTTGTGATTGATTGATTTGATTATCAAAGAGCTCAAAAAAGTAAAGTTAGACAAGCAGCAAAAGATATTGTTAAGTCTGAAGTTTATCCCTAGACATAAATACATGATTGTGATGGTCTATGTACTAGGACAGACTACTACATGATCACTACCTATTTTTCTACATATAGGAGTGCTATTGTTCTTGAAATAGAGGTAACCTAACTGTTTTAGGGCAGTCTTTTGTTCTATTCAAGAACAGATGATAATCTATAGATAATAGATCAGTGTTATGTACAAACATTGAGGACTTTGTATCTCCATGGGATCTTATTGCCTCTGGGTCTATTTATAGCTGAAAGAAGTGCATTGAAGAGAGCTTTATGATAAATATTAAAGCAAATATGTTATGGTTATAATAACTTTTATTTCTTTATTTCTTTTATCTTTTACTTTTCTTTTTTTATAATTAGATGATAGGGGAGTCATATGATCAGAATCACATGTTATGTCACAATCCATTACAAAAAGATGTGACAGATCAGTCACAATATCAGTCACATCACATAGTTATATGTCTAGGAACATTCTAGTAGATTCTATTAGATCATTAGTAGGTTAGGGTCAGTAGTACAGACCATGTGTAAAAGGTATAAGTAGTAGCCCAAATCTAAGAGGAACTCTGTCAAGTTCTCTTTGTTTACCCCAAATAAAAGACAACTTAGTCCTAGGGTTAGCTCAACCCAACAATCACACTACAAAACAATTATGCCTAGCAGTTCCCAAGATATCAGCAATTTAGTATTCAGTATCAGTGCTTTAACAGTCACCAACTGATCTGTTAATAACTCAGTGAATAATGATTGCTTTGAGACATTTTTGGTATCATCAGAAAGATCTTCTTAAGAGCTTTCAGTAGCCATTTATATTATCAAAATCAGTCAAGTATTCCTGGAGTTATGGTCTGAATGAAGTTTGTGACACCAGATCACCTCTGCCCTTAACTTCTCATTCCTTGGCACATACACCCTCTTGTCTCTTAGTATTAATCCATTTTCTTGCTGCTATTTCTCATTCCTCAGCATTCTCATCCCTGCTCATTTCATTTCTTCTACTGCTTTTACTATCTTGTTGTCTTTTGCTTTCAACTTCTTTATTTTCTTGAACAGATCTACTTCTTCAAACATCAACATTTTTAGCTGAAATGGCCAACTGTAGCAACTTAGCCTGAGATGACTTAATCACACTCCTAGTTGACAAGAAGAACTCAATAGAGTTTCCATTTGATTCTTGTACACTACTTATACACATTCTGTATTTACTTCTGTTTATGAAGTTCTATACATCTCTTTTGAGTCATTCCTTCTTGTGTGTCCACTGATTACTTAATTAAATGAAAAATAAAAGAAAAAAAATATAAATAATAACTTAGCCATTTTGGCCATATCATGACACCTGATGCACTAGTGGTAGCCCACCAGAGTGACCTTGCACTAATTAAATAGCAATTATCCAACATTTAATTAATTGCTCATGAAGTATTCAAGGTTCTTATGATTGCTCCAAATCTCAAATTTATTTTGTATACCTTTTAACAAATGTCTCCATTCCTCAAGACACTGAATTATTGCCAACATTTCTCTATCATAAATCTCATAATTTCATTCTGCTTTGTTCAACAATTTTAAAATAAAAGCTACTGGTCTCCATTTATCACTCTTACACTTCATCAACAACACTTCTCCTGTTGCATACCCTGATGTGTCCACTTCCACCCATATTTTCTTGTCCAAATTAGGTGCCACCAACACTGGCCACATTGTAAACACCCTTTTCAACTTCTCAAATGCCTTCTCTTGCTCTCCTCTTCAATTTCATTTTTTATCCTTCCTGACCAACTTGTGCAATGGCTTAGCTATTCCTGCAAAATCTTTTACAAATTGCCTGTAATAGTTTGCTAATACTAGGAACTTCTATACTTCTGCTCTTTTGTATATATCTTTAAATTACTTAATCTAGTTGTTTCCATTGGGATCTCAGTCCAGTATCTATTTTAGCATCCTGAGGATTTATCTGGGCATTAGAAATGATTACTCATCAGAACCAGAGATAATAAATGGCATGAAGGTTTGGAGACAAAGTTCATGAACAGCACTATTTACAACAATACAAACCTCTTCAATGGAGATACATTCTCAGAATGGTCTATGCCAAGGTACCATGCTCAAACTCCACATCTACTGGTATTTTGATTCATCCACATTGGTCTGATCCAATCATCAGCCTTCCAGAGAGCTATTTATTATCTCTGGTTCTGATGAGTAATCATTTCTAATGCCCAGATAAATCCTCAGGATGCTAAAATAGATACTGGACTGAGATCCCAATGGAAACAACTAGATTAAGTAA
>Ga0153929_1000195_pt1 | contig 23909 bp, 24 predicted proteins | sample TSNJ013MetaG_FD_104689 | JGI IMG/M metagenome (GOLD analysis project Ga0153929, IMG submission 104689) | Attine ant fungus gardens microbial communities from New Jersey, USA - TSNJ013 MetaG | ecosystem: Host-associated > Fungi > Mycelium > Unclassified | place: USA: New Jersey, Wharton State...
ATTCTGACTATTTCTTGAAAGAACTGGAATGTACTCCTAAATAGAAAGTCTGCTCATCAGTAATCTATAAGAACAACTGTGTTATGATCTACTTTGTATAGGTAGTTGCTTTATGTTTGTCAGTATTAGGAACATAAAGCAGAATAAGATATTTAGTAATATAACTCCAATATAAATAAACAAAAGGAGAAGCAAAACTAATTAATAAAGAATCAGGAAGGAATATACAAGAGTGCTCTAAGATGGAGTAACACAGAAGCAAGAGATGACCAAAAAGAAACAATCTTGGCTTTAACTTGTATATTGTACCCTAATCTCCTATTGCAAGGAGATATCATTAAAAGTTAAGCAGAAGTCCAAGTCCAAGTTAAAAAGTGTATATAGGGGCAAGGAATAAGGAATAGAAACAAGAGTGATACAGTAGCTTCTAAAACCAACCAAATATTTAGTGTTTTTGGATTAATCATCTAATACCACTAAGAGTATCAATTTTAAAACTCTGAAATTAATATATGTTATAGTAGAATTAATTTCCTAGAGATGAGCCCATAAGTTATGTAATTTTTATCAAAACTGACTGAGCAATAAAATAAACAAAGTAATCAAACATTTGGCCAGTTTTAGAAGCCTACTTTAATTTACTATTCAATAATTAGTATAACCTCCCTTGGCCTTGAGTATGACCTCAATTCTTCTTGACATGCTTTCTATAGGCCTTTGGCAGGTTTCTACTAGAATATTCTCCTACTCCTTTACCAACCTTTTCTACAATTCAAATATTCTCTTGAATAAATTCTCATAGTCGTTTATTTGCCTTTTGAGATAGTTCTAGAGATGTTTAAGTCAGGGGATTAAGAAGGTCAGACAAGAAGCTTGATTCTCTAGTCTTTGAACTATTTTCTAGCTTTTTTTGAGATATACTTTGGATTATTATTCTACTAAAAGATTCTTTCTCCCTCTACTATACCAAGATTTTCAAAGTTTTCCTCCAGTCTATGGATCAAAATATTACAGTACTGATCTGTATTTATCTTTTTCTGAATCTTTATAAGGGTTTTCATCTATGAGACCTTATATTATAAGATTGTTTTTTTCTTTATACTTTATAATGGAAGTTGTTGTTGTATCAAAAATAAGTTTCTCTTTAGGTATAAGACCTTAGACTGTGACAACTTAGATCTACTCCTAGTCTGAGTTGACAAGAAGAACTCAATAGAGTCCTCATTTAATTGCTATATACTACTTGTATACATTTCTGTATTTACTTCTATTTATAAAGTTCTGTATATCTCCTTTGAGTCATTTCTTCTCATACATCTGTTGATTTTCTAATTAAATGAAAAGAAAAAAAAATATAAATAATCACTTAGCTATTTAGCTGAGTCATGACACCATCTCCCTCTCAAGGTTCTTTGTCCCAAGGATTTTACAATTCATAGTTGGGGTTGACTATGTTGTCTATTTTATCTTCATCTTCTTCTGTCCATTTCCTAATTTTTGATTCCTTTCATTCAATTTCTTCTTCTTCTTCCTGAATCATTTCTAAAGTTCTTTTTCCTCTTGCTTGTTCCCCTTTCTATTGTCTCCAATTCCTTTCTAATCTTTTCCAATATTCCTCATCATACTTTTTGTCTGACTATCCAAATAGTTTCTTTGCTATAAATCATCCTGGCAGTTCTCCTCTTCTAAATGTCTCTTTTTCTCTTTCTTATATCTTCCATATCCTATCAGTATTCCTTTTCAAATTCTTCAACTACCCCCTTTGCATTCTCCAAGTTTCCTATTTCTTCCCAAGTATCTAATTCTACTGTAAATCCCTTTCATCATACTAGATACTTATTCTTCTCTCTAATCTATTGCTTGTTTGATATTCTCTCAACCTCCCATTTCTCTTCTCTCTCAATTATAATTAGAGCTGGTTGCTCCTTTTTCTGCTCCTCTACTTGCCCTATGTATCTACATATCCTACTGACATTTACTACTAGATGTATTTTGATTGTGTTAGATAACTCCAGTTCAACTGCATTTGTCAATACTATTTTCTTTACTTTATAAGGGCCTACAAATCTTTCCATCAACTTTTCCATCCTCCTACCAACCATTTGGTATTTCAGGTCTTTGGTGCTGAGCATTACTAAGTCCTCTACTTTATACTTATTGACTTTTTCTCTTTTTCTATTTATGTATTTCTTTATCTCTTTCTATGCCTTCTCTAGTGCTGCCTTAGCTTCTTCCTGAATCTCTTTCATTTTCATTACAAACTTTTTTGCTTCTTCATACTTTTTCTTCTTTCTTACTTTGAACTTTATTCTAGGATCTTGCCTATAGTTTGTTTTAAAGGGTAATGTCTTTATACTAGAATGTACTTTGTTGTTGTATACAAATTCTGCTGTTCCTAACTAGTCTGACCATTGTTTTTGTCTATGGTCTATAAACATTCTTAAGTACTGTTCCAATTCCTGGGTTATTCTCTCTGTCTGTCCATCTGTTTGAGGGTAGAATACAATCGACATCTTGCTTTCAATTCCTAATATCCTGTTTAGCTCCTTTATTAATCCTGCTGTGAACTGAGGTTCTCTATCTAATATGATGCTTTTGGGTAGACCATGTAGTTTCTATATATTGTTCCTAAACAACTTTGCTAACCCTTTTGCTGATGTTCTTTCTATAGTCGGTATAAAGTATACCATTTTTGTTAGTTGGTCCACTACTACTAGGATAAAGTTGTATTCCTGAGCTAAAGACAGTTTGGTAATAAAATCTGCTGATATATATATCCAGGGTTTTTCTAGAATAGAATTAGGTATTAATTTGCTAACTAGCTGCTCTGTATGGTTTTTGTTTCTTTGGTAGGAATTATACCCTTTTACATATCTTTTTATCTCTTTTGTTATTCCTGGCCACCAGAAGTTTCTGGTAACTAGTTCCATTGTTCTCTATGTTCTCCTACCAGTGTATTATGGTGTAGCCTAATTATTTCCACCCTTAATATATTGTCTTTAGGCACATATACTTTTTTTTCTTTATATATTATGCTATCTACTTCTCTCCACTTTTCATCTTTACTCCTACCTGCTTTATTTCCTTGACTGCTTTCATCACTTCATCATCTTTCACCTTTGACTGTCTCACTTTCTCTAGTAGATCGATCCCTTTTACAATGATCTTTACCTTTTCTGTTCTTCTTACTATTAACTATTTAGATTTTACCAGCATCTTATTCTTGTTGTCTTTATCTACTCCTATCTCCCAATCTAGCCTCCTGCTTAAGCTGTCTATCTTTCTCATCTTGCTTTCTGGGACATATTTCAGCATAAAGTTAAATCTTAACAAATATAGAGCCTATCTTGCTTGTCTTTTATTTAATTTTTGTGCTTTTATGAAGTATTCAAGATTCTTATGATCTGTCTAGATTTCAAACTTAATAGTCGTCCTCTCTAAAAAGCACCTCTAGACTTTTAAGTATCTGACTACTGCTAGCATCTCTTTATTATATATTTCATAGTTTTGTTCTGTGTCATTTAACAATTTGGAGATAAAAGCAACTGATCTCTACAATTTATTGGAGTATTTTATTGATAAAACTCCTCCAGTAGCATAGTTTGAAATGTCTACTTCCATCCTAAATTCTCTATCTAAGTCTGGAGCTGCTAATACTGGTCTGGTAGTGAAGATTTGTTTAAGCTTGTCAAACACCTTTTACTATTTGCTTCCCCATTACCACTTCATATTCTTTCTTGTTAGTGTATTCATTGGCCTGGCTACTCATGCAAAATCTTTAATAAATCTTCTGTAGTAGTTTGTAAAGCCTAGGAATTTTCTGACATCTTTTATGTTCTTTGGCTTTGGCCAGCTGAGTACTCTATCTACTTTTTCTTTTTCCATCTCTATTCTATTAGGCTCTATAATGACCTCTAGAAATTCTATTTTCTTTACTTTTCACATATATTTTTCTGGCTTAACATACAAGTCATTCTCCTCTAGTCTCTTCAGTATTTCATCTACAATCTCATTATGCCCCTCCTCTGTCTCCATTTCTACTAGCATGCTATCTACAAATGCAGCAACCTTTCCTTTATTTATCAGATCTCTCAAAATTTTGTTTATCATTGCTTGAAATATGGCCAGTAAATTTATCATCCCAAAAGACATTACTGTTGGTTTAAAAGACTCTATATGTATTGTAAACACTTCTTTTCACTTATTCCCTTCCTTAATTCTCATATTGTTAAACCCTTACCTTAGATCCATTTTAGTGAATACTTTCTTGCTCTCTATATTGTCTATTGGGTCTGTAATTAATAGAAGTGGAAGTTGTTTTTTACTGTCTGGTTGTTCAGGTTATGGTAGTCTATTACTATTCTTTTTCCTCTATTCTTTTTGCTTACAAAGAAAACTGGTAATGTTTGAGAGGATTTTGATGGTCTAATGTATCTCTTCCTCAGTTGATCTTCCATGAATTTCTGGACTTTTTCCTTTTCATTTTTAGATAAAGAGTAGATCCTTCCTTTTCTAGGTTTGAATATCTCCTTGAGATTGATGGCATGATCCCAGATTTTTTTTATTAGCATTTTTTCTGACTTTACTTTCCCAAACATCCTTTTCCACTTTAGAAATTTCTGTAGCACTATTTCTTCAATCTTTCTATGGTTTGCTTCAACTTCTTCTTTTCTTTCCCAGTTCTTTTTGTCATCTACTGCCCATCTTACAACCTTTTCTTCTTCTAAAGTTGCTATTCTCCTTTCTTTCTTTACTTTCTTTCTTTTCTTTTGTTTTATATTCTTTCCATACAGTGGTGGATATCTCATCATCTTAACTTCTCCTGTTTTCTAGTTTATTTTTAGGTTGTGTGCTTGTAACTACAGTATTCCCAATATAACATTTGTCTTCCCCAGATTGTACATATTTATTCTTATCCTTTCTATATGACCTTTGTAGTACATATTCACTTCTACTTGATGAGTAATAGCTTCTGTACTGTTATAGGTCCCATTGACATTTCTGACTACTATTAGTCTCTCCAACTTTTGTAGCCTAAATCCATGTCTTGCTGCTATCTTCCAATCCATAAATATCCCTGTTGCACTACTGTCCAAAAGCACTTTTACTGTTATGCCTTTGTATGTATCCACTTTTTCTACTCCAATGTCCAACTATACTTCTTTCAGTATTTTAAATATCCTCTTCACTTCTCTCTGTTCACTTCTCTCTCTTGCTATACCTTTTAGACCCTCTGTCTATATGCCACCTTACTATGTCTTTTTCTCTGTGGGGCATACTGCTTCTCTTCAGTTCTACCACTCTTTTTTTCTGCTTACTCTATATTCTGGGCATAGGATCTTTCTTCTTTCCTATTTTGATACCTTTCTTACAATTGTATTCTTTCTTTTACACTTTATGCACTCCACTCTTGTCATCTTTTCTCTCCAGTTCTATACTTCTTGGTATAGACCACATCATATGTTTCTTACTTGTCTTTCAAGGAGGAATTCTTATCCCTGATTTCTGTGGATTTGTACCCCCTTGTCTTCACATTCTCTACAGTCTACATATGTTGCCACTATCTCCCTTGTTATTCATTCTTTCTTCAGTAGGAGTACACCTTTAGGGGATATACTCTCCTCTCTACAATATTCTTGTGCCTTTTTCCATGTAGGATGTGCTAACCTCCTCTTCTGCTGCACCTTTTGTAATATTGCTATACATACTGCTATCTCTTTATGTCTTCTTCTTTCTACTTCAATATTTGGGCACTCCTACTTGTAGTACTCTACCCCCTAACATCTGAAGCATTTTACTTCTTTCGCCACCTTCTGTCTTCTCACTTCTATTTCTTCTCTCACTCCATATTGTATTATCCTACTTGCTATTGCTTTAAATTTATTTTGGGAAATTGGTTTCTTCTTTGTCTTTTTCTTTTCATTCCTGTAGTTATAGGCCAGATACCCAAACTTTTTACAACATTGGCATATTCTCTCTCTTCTTTCTTCTAACTCTGCCCTCAGTTTAGCAAAAGCATGCTTCTGGTTGAGTAGACTACTTATGAGAGAATTGTATTGGGATTAAGATATTGTGCTAACACCTCGATAGTACAGAGTAAATGATTGATCTTACTACTGTTATGTCTACTGGAGTACAAGATCTTCACCCAGCTAGACATCTATTACCTTATTTACTACTACTTTAGTAATATAGTTATACTATCACCCCAAGAAGAGAATCTCTAATCTAAACGTCTTCCTAAGAATACAGTATTATTCCTTTGTATATATAGCCCACAATGGGACTTCAGCACAAGGCTTCTACTAAGAACAGTATAAGTATACTATATAACACCACTCAATTGCAAGGTTAGGTCTCAGACATAATACCTAAGCTTGGTACTGTGCTTCCACTAATAGTCTCTAACTGACTATCAATTTTCCTTAAGTCTAGGGCCTGGCTATGTCATAGTGGTCCTAAGTTGTATTACTTAGATACCAAGGAAGATAAGAGAATAAAAAGTGGTAGAGCTCTGTAATAAGCAATACTGGTGAAGAAATTGAGTTCTAGTATAAAACCTTAGATTATAACAACTTAGATTTACTTCTAGTTTGAGTTGACAAGGAGAACTCAATAAAGTTCTTATTCAATTGCTATACACTACTTATATACATTTCTGTATTTACTTCTATTTATAAAGTTCTGTACATCTTCTTTGAGTTATTTTCTCTTGTATATCTGTTGATTTCCTAATTAAATGAAAAGAAAAAGAAAAGAAATATAAATAATGACTTAGCCATTTGGCCAAGTTATAACATTAGGTTTTGATGTATAAATCCTGCTATCTAATCTAATACAATTGATTTTTGTTTTATCTGATTATGAGACTCTTCTAGTCCTGTACAGTCTAATTTGCATAATACTGAACAAATGAAAAATCAATAAGTAAGAAATATTTGTTTAACAACAGACTACAAATTATTTTTTTTGAGTACTCTTCTAAATGTTTGGATAAAGACAAAGGATAGAATATTGATGTTGATATAGTGGGTAATCTAAACTGCAGTATTTATATTTTCTGAAGTGATTTGTCATATAAGAGCTTATTTATTATAAGGGGTAAACTTAATAAGATATTTTTCTTTGTTGTTTTTCTTGTTACTATTTATCTCTTTCTTAATGTTTCCTACTCTATACCAGTTTTAGACTCTATTTGTTAAAGAGAATAACCCTCCTTAAGAAAAAAATAACAAAAGTATACTATATAGAAGATATAGGTCTTGTACTGTGACCATTAGATTGAGTTAACCCTAGGACTGAGTTGTTTTTTATTCAGAATAAACAAAGAAAACTTAATAGAGCTTCTCTTAGATTTGGGCTACTACTTATATATTTTGCATATGGTTTGTGCTACTAACCCTAATCTACTAATGATCTAATAGAATCTACTAGAATATTTCTAAATATATGACTATGTGACATGACTGATCTTGTGACCAATTTGTTATAGAATGTGATAGATTGTGATATGTCATGTAATCCTAATCATGTAACTCCTCTATTATCTAACTATCTGAAAAGAAAAGTAAAAGATAAAAGAAATAAAGAAATAAAAGTTTTATTATGGCCAAGATAGCTTATAACAGATCTCATAAGATAGTAGTAAAAGAAAAAGATAGTTAAAGTTGATTTAACATATTAAACTTTAAAAAATAAAGTTACATGACCTTGTTGATTTTTCCTACAATTTATTTATATTAATTTCACTTTCTACAAGACATTTTATAATAAATAGAAACTACTTATAAAATTAACTAAATAAGTTTTATTATTTTGATCATTTTAGTACTCAGCTAGTTTTGAAACAAATCACATGACTTATGAGCTCATATCTAGGAAATTGATTCTAGCATAACATATATTAATTTTAGAGTTTTGGAATTCATATCTTTAGTGGTATTAGATAATTAATTCAAAAATACTAAATATCTAGTTAGTTTTGAAAGCTACTGTATAGCAGCCCTTTACCTCTATACCCAAACACTCTGTGATTTGGAAGTTAAGCTTGTTAGAGTTAGAATTAGAAACCTAGTACAGTTCTCCAATATTTGAAAAGTATTTATACTCTAGTAGAATTGATAATAGTAAGTTTTTATAATGATCTACATTATGTTTTAGGTCTACTAGGAAGTTCTAGACTACTATGAAGGCAACATAGAGGTAAGCTTAATCTTGTAGTCTATTATTATTGAAGGAGAATTATGTGGTTATTGGATCTATATATCAACTATAATTAGACCATAAAAAGAAATAGATCCCCCTGTTACAAGTTTTTAGTAGACTGATATACTCAAGTAGAATACTATTAGACCTCTGATGATGATACCAAGGTATAGTTGGTTCCATCCAAGAGCAGTTACTTCTAGAGTTCTTAATACTAAACAGTAAAAGTATACTGCTATTTAAGGCTCAGCTAGGGCTAGTTGGTTGTTGTGCAACTCAAGTTAAGTTAACTCAGCAGCTAAGTCTTTGAGGGTTATAAAGAGAACTTAATAGAGTTTTCAATCAATTGTACTACCTACTTATACAAGTATGCTATTTGCTCTTATTTATATTCTATAGTCAGCTAAGAGGCTGCTAGTTCTATTCCCTTGTCCATTATTCTATAAATAGATCTTCCTATAGTCAAGACAACTCATAACAGTATCTCTCTCTTAAGGGTCCTTATTCCAAAGACTTCACAATTTGTTATATGGGTTCTATAGGTTACTCATTTTATTTTCTTTATCTCACTCTTCTATCCTTAGCTTCTTTATTCCTTGTTCTTCTTCTTCTTCCTCCTGAATTATTTCCAATATTCTTTTTCTCTTCTGTTGTATTCCCTTCTAATGTCTCCAGTTTTTTTCCAATTGTCCCTAATATTTCTGATCAAATCTCCTATCATCCTATTTATATAATATCTTTGCCATATATCTTTCTGGTAGTTCTTCTCTATGAAACTCTATAATCTTCTTTTCTTGCTTATCTTGATTTTTCTCTATATTTTTCTTCAAACTTCTCTATCAAGTCCCTTGCATTTCCTAAATTCTCTCTTGGTTCTCAAGTGTTTTCTTCTGCTGTATATCCCTTCTATTGTACCAGGTATCTATCTTTTCCTCTAAACTTTCTTTTATTTAGTATTCTTTTCTCTAGCCTTCTACTTGATCTTTATATATATGTACTCTACTGATATTTACTACTGAATGTATTTTTACTGTACTTAGTAACTCTAGTTCAATCACATTTGTTGATATAATTCTCTTTATTTTGTAAGAACCTACAAATTGTTCCATTAATTTTTCTAAATGTCTTCCCTATATTTGGAACTTAAGATCTTTTGTGCTCAAGAGTACCCAGTTACCCACTTTGTACTCCTCTGGCTTGCTTTTTTTCCTATTAGCATATTTCCTTATCTCTTTTTGACTTTTTCTCAGTGCTATCTTTGCTTCTTTATATACTTCCTTTATCCTTTTTGCAAACTCTTTTGCTTTCTTAAACTTCTTCTTTTTTCTTATCTCAAATCCCATGCATAGATCCTATCTACTATTTGCCTTGAATGGCAACACTCTTATACTTGTTTGCACCTTATTGTTATATACAAATTCTGCTATTGCTAACTAATCAGGCCACTGCTCTTGGTGATGATCAATGAACATTCTCAAGTACTGTTCTAGTTTCTAATTCATTCTTTCTATCTAGCCATCTATTTGTGGATGGTAAGCTATTGACAATTTGGTACCAATCTTCAACATTTGATTTAACTCCCTTATTATTCCTACTATAAACTGTACTCCTCTATCTGTTATAATACTTTCTGGTAATTTATGTAATTTTCAGATGTTATCCCAGAACAGTCTTGCCACTCTCTCTACCAAAGTCTTTTCTGTAGTGGGCACAAAGTGTGCTATTTTTATCATTCTATCACATACTACTAGAATTGCATCATATTCTTGTGCTAGTGGTAACTTTGTAATAAAGTATGCCATTATATGACTCTAAGATTTTTCTAGTACTGCATTAGGCATTAACTTTTCTGCTGGTACCTCTGTGCAATTTTTGTTCCTTTGGCATGTGTCACAGAACTTTATATACTTCTTAACTTCCTTTGTTACTCCTGGTCACCAAAAGTTTCTGGTGACCAATTCTGTTATCTTCCACTGTTTTTTGTGTTCTCCTACTGGTGTATTATAATATAGCTGGATTATTTCTGCTCTCAATCTTTTATCTCTTGGAACATACACTTTTCTATCTTTTAGCATCAAACTATTCTCTTCTCACCACTCTTTGTCTCTTAGTATTTTAACTCCTGCTTGCTTTATCTCTTCTATTGCTTTAATCATTTTATCATCTTTTACTTCTAACTTTTTAATTTTCTCCAACAAGTCTATTCCTTTGTTCTATTTAAGGACAGATGATAATCTATGGGTAAAGATCAATATTATGTACAAATATTGAGGATCTTGTATCTCCATGGGATCTTATTGTCTTAGGATATATTTATAGCCAAAAGAAGCATATTGAAGAGAGCTTTATGATGGTAATTGAAGCAAATGATTATATTGAGCTGTTCTTGAGTAATCAGCAATTTAGTGTCTAGTAACTTGGTAATTACTAACTGATCTACTGATAACTCAGTAAATACTGATTGTCTTGAGATGTTTTTGATACTATTTGAAAGGTCTTCTTAAGGGCTTTTGGTAGCCATTTAAATTGTTGAAATCAGTCAAGTATTCCCAGAGTTATAGTTTGAATAAAGTTTGTGACAAATAGATATAGAGTCTATCGTACTTGTTTCCTATTTAGCTTCTAGCTGCTTATGAAATATTCAAGGTTTTTATGATTGCTCCAGATCTCAAATCTACCTTGTGCACCTTCTAGTAAATGCCTCCACTCTTTTAGATACCTAATGATTACCAACATTTCTCTATTATAGATTTTGTAATTTCTTTCTGCTTTATTTAATAATTTTGAGATAAAGGCTACTAGCCTCCATTTTTCATTCTTGTACTTCATCAATAACACTTCTTCTGTTGTGTATTCCAATACATTTGCTTCTACTCTTATTTTCTTGTCCAAGTCAGATGCTACTAGTACTGGTCTTGTTGTAAACATCTTTTTTAACTCCTTGAATACCGCTTCCTATTCCTCTCTTCAGTTCTATTTTTTTATCTTTTCTGACCAATTTATGCAATGGTTTGGCTAACTTAGCAAAATTTTTTACAAATTACCTATAGTAGTTTGCTAACCCCAGAAACTTCTGTACTTCTTTGACTATCTTAGGTCTAGGCCATTCAAAAACTCTTGCTACCTTCTCCTCTTGCATTTTAATTTCTTCTGCTTCTATTACCAGTCCAAGGAAGTCAATCTCTTTGACTTTCCAAACACATTTTTCCAGCTTTATATAGAGATCATTCTCTTTCATTCTCTTCAACACTTCTTCTACTATCTCATTATGCTTCTTCTCATCCTCTATCTCCACTAATACATTATCCATAAATGTTGCTATATCTTCAGTATCAATTAAGTCTCTAAGAATATCATTTATTATCATCTAGAAAGTTGCTAGCAAGTTTATGAGACCAAAAAATGTAACTATAGGTTCATACACCTCTAAATACATAGTGAATATAGCCTTCTATTTATTCTCTTTCTTTATTTGTATATTATTATACCTCCATCTCAGATTTATCTTTGTAAACACTTTCTTTATACCTATAGTGTCAATTAAGTCTGAAATTAATGGCAATGGATAGTTATTCTTGACTGTTCCTTTGTTTAGGTATCAATAATTCTATACTATTTTTTTCTTTTTATCTTTTTTCTCTACAAAGAATACTGGTGAAGTTTAGAGTGACTTTGAGGGTCTAATGTACCCTTTTCTCAACTGTTCCTCTACAAATTCTCTTACTTTCTCTTTTTCTTTTTTCGATATTAAATATGTTCTTCCTTTTCTTGGTACCAAGTCTTCTCTCAGATTTATCACATGGTCCCAAGGTTTCCTCACTGGCATTCTTTCTGACTTTGCCTTCTCAAACACTTTAAGCCACTTGTGAAATCTTGGTGGTACCATCTTCCTTACTTTTTTTCTATCTAATTTGACTTCATCATCAAATTTCTCTTTTATCAATATTTTCCATTTGTCTCTATTCAATTTTTTTTATTACTCTGACCCTTCTTCCTACTTTTGTCTTTTTCTCTATATTTTCTTTTACTACTATCTTTCTTTCACAGATTGGTAAACATCTTGTCATTTTGACTTCTTCTATCTTCTAGTTTGGGGTTATGTGCTTGCAACCACAGCATATCCAGTATGATGTTAGTCCTCCCCAAATCATATATATTTATTCTTATTCTTTCTATATGGCTTTTGTGATACACATTTACTTCTACTTGATATGTAATAGCCTCTCTACTGTTGTTTGTTCCATCTACATTCTTGACCATTACTGGTCTATCTAGCTTCTGCAGCTTAAATCTATGTTTTGCTACCATTTTCTTATCTATGAATATCTCTGTTATGCTACTATCCAAGAGTGCCTTTACTATCACACCCTTATGTGTGTCTACTTTTTCTACTCCAATATTCAGCTATACTTCTCTCAACATTTTGAATGTTCTTCTGATGTCCCTTTGCTTATCCTCCTTCTTTGCTGCACTTTTTGGAGTCTCTGCCTATGTGCCAATCTACTATGCTTTTCCCTCTATAGAGTATACTACCACTTTCTAGTTTCACCATGGCTTTTTTTTTTCTATTCTACATTCTGGACACAAGATCTCTCTCTTTTCTTGTTTTAATACACTTTCTCCTATAGTGTTTTTTCTTTTATATTCTACACACTGTACCCTTGTCATTTCTTCTTTTTTTGCTTTCCTATTTTTTCAATTCTATGCTTTCTGGCAAAGGTCATACCACATATTTTTCATTTGTTTTTCAAGGAGGAAACCCTATCCTTAATTTTTATGGGTCTGTACTCCTCTACTCTCATATCCTCTACAATCTACATAGATTGCTACTACCTCTTCTATAATCCATTCTCTATTAAGTAAGAGAGTACCTTTTAGGGGTATACTCCACTCATCACAGTACTCCTGTGCCTTTTTCCATGTGAAACATGCCAGCTTCCTCTTTTACTATACCTTTTATGGCCTAGTCATATATACTGCCTCTTTCTTTGCTCTTTTCTTCCTTTTTACTTCTATGTTTGGACACTCCTATTTTTGGTGTCCAACTTCCCAGTATCTGAAACACTGTACTTCTTTCTCTCTTCTTTCCTGCTGTTTTACCTCTACTTCGCCTCTTACTCTACATTGCATTACTCGACTTACCAATACTTTAAACTTATTTTTGGGGATTGGTTTTTCCTTCTCCTCTCCAACACTGTTCTTGCAGTTATAGGCTAGATGTCTGAACTTTCTACAACTGAAACACTTCTTTCTCTCTCTTCTTTCTAGCTCTGTCCTTAATTTGGCAAGAGTCTACTGTTAATTGAGCATGCTGCTTATCAAAGAGTTGTATTGTTTAAGAGATATGGTGTTATGTTTCTCAATGTTGAATAAGATTGATTTCACTAGTTACTACTACGTCTGTTAGAGTACAAGATCTTCACCCAACCAGACACCTACTGCCCTACTAATTACTATCCTAATCAAATAGTAAACGATCACCTCAAGGAGAGGATCTCTACTCTAATAGCACCTTCCTAAGGGGTTGATGCTATTTCTTTGTGTATATAGATGACAATATATCTCTAGTACAAGGTTTCTACTAATCAAAAGAGTACAAGTAATCTACTCAACAACACCATCCAGTTGCTAGATCAGGTCTTGAATACAATACCTGGGTTTGGTACTGAGTTTCTACTAGCAGTTCCTAACTGACTACCAAGTCCCCTTTACAGCTAGGGTCTGCTATCCAAAAAGACTAGTGATCAAGCTGATTACCAATCAAGAATGATAAAAGAATAAAGTTTAGGCAGGGTTCGAAGTAAACAGTGCCTAGAATGTAGAATCAAGTTTTTCTATTGTATGACTTAAGTCAAGTTAACTTAGTAGCTAAGTCTTTGAGGGTTACAAAGAGAACTCAATAGAATTCTCAGTCAATTGTACTACCTATTTATACAAGTACACTATTTACCCTTGTTTACATTGATGGTATTCTACAGTCAGCTAAAAGGCTACTGGTTCCATTCTCTTGTCTGTCATTCTATAAATAGATCTTCCTATAGTTGAGATAACTCATGACATTGGTGTTTGAACTCAACAATAAAGATTGACCCTTTATGTCAACTAAGGATGTAGCTATTAGATTTTCCATTGCCTGAATCCAAATTGGTTATCAATCTTACATCTTGCAATGGAAGAAAAAGGTCAATAAATGCCTTATAGGCTTTGTTGCATGTATTTTTTGTTTTGAATCACACACACAATCATAAAAACAACCAAACCCGTTATATAAGAGGACAAGGGGCAGGTTGGGTTGTGGGAAGTCATCTAATATTTTCTGTACCAGATTGAGTTGCAATTTCCAGTAATTTGAGAAGCTATTGAGGTGGCTAGGTGTGGACAAGAACAGCATGGTCTGTGGTGCCTCTTTGTAATATCTGAATTGTTTCTCATTTTTTAGAGATGTATGTATTGAAAAAGAAATTAGCAAGAAGAACAAGGGACCCAAGAAATGACAGACAAGGCACCTTCATGAGCAGCATCTCTTTGCTAGTAAGACCAGGGTCTACCAAATTCTTCCCAGCAGGAACATCGAAGACAGCATTTGTGTCAGAAAAGTTAGCTGTAATGATCTCTTGGATCTCCAGGAGATCCATGTCTGCCAATATTTGGGATGACTTGCACTGCCAGACTATAGGTCTGCTAGCTGGAATATCTTGCAGCTGCTCAAGATCCTTGACCACACTCTTCAATGAGAAGATGGTATCAGCCTTCACATATAAAGCACCGCCGCGTCCAATGGGCGATTTGTCACTGTCTATGAGAAGATACCAGACTGTAGGATCGGCCATTTTGATCGACAACGGTAGGTAGGTAGGAGTTTGATGGCTGACTTGTCTACTTCCCCTCGAAAATTCTGACTAATCATCCCAAGTCAGGTGATGACTTGACAGAATGCCTGCCGTCTAAGTTCATATACCAATGGATTCTCCCCGCCCAGTGGCTGTTCCCCGGGACTACTTTTATACAACCAAGGTGCAGTGGTGTTTTCACGTCTGAGAATGTCATCTTACTGTCCCCAGAGAAAACTAGATGACGCATTTTTCGAACTTGACAATTCAGTAATTCCTCCAGAGCTAGTCGACGATCCTCGTCCATTGAAAAAGATAAATATCTCGCGGTCCATCTACTCAACTTTGACGAAATATGGCATACCTACTAAGTCTTCCCTGTCGCCGTCGTATGTATGATATCCACTCTCAGACATCTAGCTAATATCACATTCAGGACAGCCACACCGACTAGCTTGACGAAACCTACGCCACACTTGTCCGCCATTCTTACTCGTGAAAGTACAAAAACAAGGCGTCTACTGTCATTTGGGTCCACGGACAGCGTGGCCTTGTCTACCCCAACATCATCTTTAGGCACTGAATATCGCCCGTCATCAGTTGTATCGTTTTTATCACGACTTTCCACGTACAAACTCTCTAGCTACGCAAACAAAGCGCTACTTATCGATGCTGTCGCTGCTTCCAAGTGTGGTTGGATAAATACTGGAAAGGATCGTTTAGCTTGCGGTATATGTGGAGCCTCCTGGGTCGTGGCTGGACGAGACGGCATGTCTCGAGATGCAGGTAAATGCGTTTCTTGCTTCTTATCTCATGCTCATCACATTATCCTCACAAGCGAATGCTCTTGTCGAAAAACAGCGCACCTCTCTGGTTGAGGCCCACAAACACGGTTGCCCATGGAAAACAAGACAATGTGACCGTGAGTTCCACCATGTGGACTTTTTTTTAGCGCTCACCCAGAATGAAGCGTCAATATATCGCATTCCTCTGCAACATCCAACTGCTACAGTGAAAGGTCTCAAGGCGGTTGCCATTTCTCTACCGGAACTATTAAAAGATGTGATCATTAAACATCCTCTTGTATGTGGGACATCACTTAGAGCTCCTCTTTCGATCTTACAGTCTATCACTATTAGACCCAAGCGCAGGTAAACTCATTGAAGGAGACCATACTAGCGTATTCTCCACCTACAAATTTAGAGGGAGAACAACCAATTGAAACAGGACCTCCATCCGAGCAAGCTATCCTCACTTCTCTGTTTGGCTGGCGTACCGTCTCAACGACAAGCCAGGGCTCACGAAGATCCAAATCCTCTTTCTCAAAATCCTACACTCCAATACCCGGCAGTCATGGTTGCTCAATATCTCGTGCTTCTACCCCATCGTGTGACACATCTATCATATTTGGCCTCTCTTCCAATAAACGAGATACTCTCCTCCACTGCACGCTGTGTCAGCGCCGTATAGGACTTTGGACATTCCTTCCTGATACTTCCATTATCGGACTGACCTCCGGTGGTGGTACCGATCGTCCAACGTCCACACCCCAAAAGACCATTCGACAACGCCAATTTGATTTATTGCATGAACACCGCTCTTACTGTCCCTATGTTGTCCGCTCTACCGCTATTCCAACCCTTCCCGTTCCGTTATCACATTCTGAGCTACCAGGCAATGATAATCAATTTCGATCGATACCACCTCATCATCATGATGGTACAATGGAGGGATGGCGAGCAGTTTTGACCGTGGTTCTCCGCTACAACTGGGGTCAAAAATACATATCTGATTACAATATTCTTGCCTCCGAAGGTGAATCAAATGGAGAATACGAGGACGCGATAGAAGTTAAAGAGGTGAAGGCAATGATTGCCGGCGTCAAATCACGAGGGGTGAGCTGTCATTGTTATATATCTATCAACTTTTCAGTTCATGTTATATGCAGGGGAAAGACTTGATAAAATACGTCAGGGGTCTTTTCGATTAAATGACTATAGAAATATCATGTTACTCCTATCCTTCTGTTCGAGCAAAGGCGTCTCTCAACTGTCCGAGAGCGATCTTCGAGAGTGTCAGTGGTGATTGCCATTGCCGAAAAAAAATTACCTCATATGCAGGCACAAGAGCGGCGACACCTTTTTCACCGATACGTAACTGTTTTACCTGCTCGAAGTGGTCTGCTTCTCTGAGCATGTTTTTGAAGTAACGAGCCTAATACGAAAGAAAGGTGAAATTCGATTGTCGCTACCTGACCAGCTCACCTCTTGTTCTTCGACCAATGTCCAGGCACACCCTGTCCTCCCTGCTCTTGCAGTACGCCCAACACGGTGGATATATTTGCGCATGTCAATAGGAACGTCGTAATTGACAACATGAGAGACGTGACTAATGTCAATACCTCGAGCGATGAGGTCAGAACAAACAAGACTGCAGATTGGCTATATAACAATGGGAGCATGGTAGCAGGGACCTTTGCTTACATGTTGATTCTTTGGGCCTTAAACTGCTCCAGAATTGCTTTTCGGTCACTGACAAGTAAATCACTAGAGTATGCAGATGCGACGTAGAGTGACCGGTGATCGTGGGTTACATATTCTTTCTGAAAGAAGTTGAACAGGCGGACCAGGCGAGTGGTGGATTCGGTGGATTTGGTAAAGATGAGAGCATCGGTGACATTACGACCCAAGACAAGGTGAAAGAAGATGAGAGGTTTTCGTGATGAGTCACAAATAATCATGCGCTCCTATAAAATGCGTAAGGTAGCAGCATTACGTGTCTTGAGATCATACCTGTAAAGTTGAAGGCACAGAAAACTTCTCTGTAATAAAATCGGATGCTGAATTTTGAGCTTCCGTGCCTTTACTTCCCTGTACAACGAAATATTTTGGCTCTATTAGTTGCATTGCCGCAATCTTTCCCGGGTCTTGAGTCAAAGTTGCCGAGAAAAGCAGTTTTTGACATGAACTGTTGGGGTCCTCAGATGGGAACGTCGATATATGAGGATAGGGTAATTCAGATAGCATGTTCGGGGCAACGGCATCGGGGCGCGGATAGAGATTACTGAGGGCAGTGGCTGAGCTCAGGGCAGATAGGACTTGTGTAAGCCAGTCCTGGAAGGACTGCGCCAGAAGACGGTCGGCTTCGTCAATCACCTGCAAGAAATGGATTTGGACATCTGCCAACACTCCTGAAAAAGTATACACACCAGGAAACGTAAGTGTTGCAATGTGAAATTGGGAGTACCATTGAGGTGATCAATCAATCGACCCGGAGTACAGATAAGGACATCTAGTCTGCTCGAGCCACCTAGCAGACTTTGCGAGTGAACGTTGAGGTCGATCCATACAATGCCCAATATGCACACCTTGGGGAAAGATTATTTACCAGTTGCGCTTGTTCGTGGGCAAAAGAATGTTGTCCTGTGACAGTACCAACCTTGAGCCATGAGCAAGTGAAGAGAAAGATGAGATGCTTCAATAGACATACCTTCAAACCACGCCCTTTCCCCAGGACCTCAAAGACTTCTCTGACTTGGGCAACCAGATCTCTCGTAGGCAACACGATTAGAGCTCGAAGATGGGTGACTATTCGAGATGAAAGAATCTATTGTCATTTTGAGTCCTGTGAGAGAATGCCCTTACAATGTTATTACCTCTATAATTGGCAAAACGTATGCAAGTGTCTTTCCGCTACCAGTGGGAGCAGATACACAGACATCCTGAATAGGATGATGGGGGAGATAAAGCTGACGAGAGGCGATCAAAAAAGGAAGTAAGGCAGTCTGCACTTGAAGAAGGTCAAGAAAGTACTGGGGCAGATAAATGATGACCAACACACCTGCAAAAAGTTCCGTTATCCCAGACTCATGTAGTCTCTTCCTCATCTTCTCACTCAGACAGCTTCCTCCATCATCCGCACCTTCCAAAGGAACAGGTAGTATCATGTCAGGGTCAATGACCTCTGCATCTACCAATGCTCTGCTAAGGCCTTGGAAAGCTGGAGCTGATTTTGATGGAGCATTTGAAAAAGTAGAAGGAGGGGAAGTAGGAAGGGGAGATGCTGAGGTATGATGTACACGCATATACATTCAGGTCGTGACATCGGTCATTCTAGTAACTGATGTCACATCTAAATAACATCAGAGTAACTAGAACTATCTCAAACATAACGATCCACGATTTTTCCATCAGCAGATACTCAGTTCCTTTGATGCACTTTGAATGTCTCTCTCGGTCACGTTACTCCTTTCGCAAAGACTGCGAAATATGCCATCTTTTTTCCTGAAAAGAGTCTCTGGTTCATCGAACTCCTGTGATTGTTTCTGTTTGAGGGTTACTGTAGCAAGCTGTAGGAATACTCACTGCGACGTGACCAGCATCCAACACAAGTATGCGATCATAACTCAAGATTGTACGAAGTCGGTCTACCAAGCACAGTTCATTTGTCAAGCTCAGACGCAGGGTATCGTAGCTTACGGGCAACGCAAAGAAGTGTGCGATCACGAAATTCATTGGTGATAACATGCTGTATCTTCTTGTCCGTTTCCAGATCAACAGAAGCACTATCTCGCAAAATTTGGGTCATAGATCTGTTGGAGGAGTTGGGAAGGCTTACGTGGCCTCATCAAGGATTACAACCTTAGAACTTTTAACCAGAGCACGAGCGAGGCTCAGAAGTGATCTTTCGCCAACACTTAAATTTGCTCCTTCTGGTTCAATTACTGTGTCGAGAGTGATCGGCACTTTGTTGCCAGACGTATCAGAAAGACCAAGAAGGGAAGACCGCCGGAGTGCATCCCAAAGCTGGGCATCGTCATACAAACTAAAGGGATCCAAAACGGTCCGCACAGTTCCACTGAAAATCAGTGGCTGCCCTCAAATCAGTCAATAAGTAATGTCTGATGTGTGAATGGCAACTCACGTCCTGGGGAATAATGGATACCTTCATACGAAGGTCATGGAGTCCCAGTTTGCCGATATCAATTCTATCACGGCCTCAGTACGAGCTGTAATTCCGAGTGAAACTTACCCATCAATGCTGATTTTCCCCTGGTATTCTACGATGCGCAACAGAGCCATGGCAAGTGACGATTTACCAGCTCCAGTCCGTCCTACAACCCCAACTTTCTCACCGCCTTTGATTGACAATGAAATCCCATGAAGAACATCTGGTAGACCTGGTCGGTAGCTCATCCTAAGATCCTCAATCTGAATTGTTCCTTGCTCAGGCCAATCCTCCGAGGGTTTGTTCTCTGGTATCTCGTGAGGTGCCTCTTGTTCAATCAAATCTCTGCGGCTGTAATGCACGACTATACTAGTGTCACCAGTGGGATATCGACGATCGACTATGCAGAACATACCTCTCTCAACGGAATTCATGTAATTCTGTCTGGAAGTCGTTTCAAGATCTTACTGATAATTTATCAATATACTTGCCTCAACGTCTGCACTTTGCCTTGTCAGGAGGCCGCATAGTTGAACAAGCGATGCTAAATGACGCAGGACGTATCAGCATATGCTCTTAGAAACTCAAACAAATCAAACACACTAGTGTAGGTCAAGACCAGGCCAATTTGTGCTGGGCTGCTGTCAGACACTCCGACAGCAGCGAAAATGGCGACCTAACTCCATGTTCAACACGAAGCGAATACACTCATGGATCACATCAGACACTTACCGCAAAAACCATTATTGCTCCACAAAAATCTAGGCGAACAGCTAGCCACCTGACAATCATCACTATTCCATCATGAGTGGAGATTGGCCTATGCACACCCACCGTTGATTAGACACGGTCAACAACAATGCTCGATTCTCTAGATCAATGTAGTACTTATTCTCCCGCAGAAACCTAGGTGTTTCATCATAGCTTCTTATTATCGGAAGCCCTGCGTGATGTCAATTACAGACTGGAGAAGAAACATCAAGCGTTTACCGGTGAGAGACTCAGAGAAGTGAGCGTATAGAACGGATCGAAGCATAGCATCTGCTCTTTCAGAATCAACCAAGATTAACAGGAAATCAGAAGACTATTAACCCAAGCGTTTGACCTCCCGTGCGCTGGCACGATAAAAAGATTGAAAATGTTGATATCCAAAAATAACCACAACGACAACAATTACTTGAGAAATTGTCTAAGCCTTCAGTAGACTGCGCACAAATGAATCTTACTGAAGTAATTTTCCACGACAGTAATAATCACTATGGAGCCAACGACACTAGACAAGGTCAGCATCACTGTCAAAAGAGACATTAGGCAAAACGTGAGAAATGCAAGACTAGGTACTAACAAAGTCTCATAGAGACTAGACGACAGATGGAATTAGACAATCAACTCAGTCAACAGGTCGAGGGAAACCTACTTGGTAGTTGGTTGTCGATGGCTAGGAATTTCGTCAGAAGTTTTATTTCCTCTCAAGAACATGATTACTTACAATCAATATCTTTCCCGAATATACCCATGATACGACCGACAGGCTTGCATGATCGAAGTCAACATCGTTGGCACAGAAGGACTAAAGTAACTCACTGTTGTATCAAAGAAGGACATAGGAGCATGAAAGATATTGCAAATGGCTTCGTAGTGAAGATTCCCAGAAACAAACCAAGATATCGTATCCATTGTAATTCCGCTGAGTAGGAATGCTGATAAGTTAACAAGCAAAGGAGATGGGATGAAACATACAGGATAAAAGTAAAAATGGCTTGAGATATGCCTAGACCTGCATAAAGACTTTGATAGAAGGAGAACGGGCGGTTAAATGTACTAAAAGAACACCATCAATACGAGAACAAGTGGAGACGTGACCGTTAGTTTACTTCGCCTTCCACCAGACCAGCACATAGGTATTCGTGATCTGGCTTCCTTGCATGAAGAAGATAGATGAGATGAGAAGCGGTACAGTGATAAATCCCCGACCGGCACTCAAGTATTTCCAATAAACTGACCATTTGATCAATGTCCATCAATTATAGAGAATGAGCTATAAAAAATTGCACCTTTCCCAGAAAGTGATCCTGTCGTACGTCTCTCCTTCACAATCAATCGCCCTTCGAGCCTTCCAGTCCCGGCTGCACCCTTGATTTTCTCCCTAGAGCGATCCTTTTCTACGTCGGTAGAGTCATTTTGGAAGGTTTCTGAGCTACCATCGGACTCGGAGTCCGAGTCAACGATACCCCCAAATTCCGCCGTAAGTCGAGAAACGTCACTGTCCTTGGCCATCAAGTCCGAATAAGTCCCATGTTCTTTAATGCCACCATTTTCAAGCAAATAAATCTCGTCGCAGTAGGAAAGGAAGTGAAGGGCATGAGTGATTAGTAATGCAGTTTTACCTTGAGTTTGGACGGAACTCAGGATTGCATTGTGGAATAGAGATTTTCCAACGTCAGCGTCAACTAAAAATCATACATTAATAGTGAGTTTCAGACCTGAGAACAGCTAATTTCCCACCAGCTGAGAGTGGGTCATCAAAAAGTATAACGTCTGCATCGGAATACAGAGCCCTCGCAATGTTTATCTATGGTTGAATTCAATCGAGATGCACGGACGGCGTTAGTGTCCTGATACTCACACGCTGTTTCTGGCCACCACTCAGGTTAATACCCTTCTCTCCGATCTAAATAAAGAGTCTTGGTTAATACTACAATACTCGTCATGGGTATACACACCTCTGTCAAGTCACCGTCCGCGAGAAGCCGAAGATCTGGTAGTAAGCAAGTATCATCGATAACTTTCCAGTAACGTTCTTCGTCAAAGGGGCGACCGAAAAGTATGTTATCTCTCTATTATTTGTTAATATCGCCCGAATTAAATGTTGAATCCTCTTACCAAAGTCGCATTCTGAATCCAGGCTATCTGGGAACAGTAGGCAAGCTCACCACCAAAACTCACTTCCCCAGAAATTTTCCGCATTTCACTGATCAGACCTTGCACCAAACTCGACTTTCCAGACCCAATGCGTCCGACGATGGCTGTTAGGGACCCTCGCTTAATTTGCATGGTAATGTTCTTAACTTGAAATGGTTTTTTGGTTGTTTCTCCCTGCGTTTCTTCCCACTCGAAAGTGGCATCTTGAACATCCAATGCGTATTGCTGACTCCTGTACACTTTGACAAACTCATCAGGCATCAGCTCCGCTTCAAATACCTTTGAGAGCCTTTGGAACGCATTCTTAGAGTCCGTAATGGCCGTTAATGCTCGAGGAAGCAACATCATAGGTTGGCGAAGTAGCTGAAATAAGCTCAGCGATGCGAATATGACGGAAACATCAAAGTCAGGATGGAGCTTAGTATAAACCAATAACGAAAGTGTCGCAGCAAGTACAGGCGTAGAGTAAGCGAATGCAACACTGTAAGCGATCCATTGAGTGTGATAGAACATCAAACCCTGAGAAGCCACACCTGCCGGACTGAGAGTGCTGTATCTGCCTAATACCTTCCAGCTCTTTTTTTCTTGCCTCGTTAATTCCTGATAATTATCGCCAGCCGTTCCAGTTGCATATCCGAGAACGATTCTATCACTTACTTCTGAGAAATGGCATTTCATAGGAGAAATATTTTACCACTCGCATACCGCCTATCAAAATTTTCGTGAGCTTTCCATCATTTCTGCCACCAACAATGGACAAACCTAGAACTTCTAGAAATGTTTTTGATCGTTGATCTGTGTATTTCACAGACTGTCTACGAATTCTAAACTGACGGGATGCGATAACAGAGGATATGGGCGCCATCAGAACAAACAGGGCGAATCCTGTTAATGAGGCTGGACCAAGCTACAACAAGTTAGAAGTTAAGCAGGAATATGAGTGATATGGTGCTTGCCTGCACGAGAAGAATTATCAAGCAAACGAGGACTTGAATGGGTGCTGTC
>Ga0153929_1000198_pt1 | contig 23759 bp, 19 predicted proteins | sample TSNJ013MetaG_FD_104689 | JGI IMG/M metagenome (GOLD analysis project Ga0153929, IMG submission 104689) | Attine ant fungus gardens microbial communities from New Jersey, USA - TSNJ013 MetaG | ecosystem: Host-associated > Fungi > Mycelium > Unclassified | place: USA: New Jersey, Wharton State...
CTCAAGCTGCTTGAAGTCTGCCGCAGCCGCCGCACGCCCATCCTCACGTTCATCAACAAGCTTGACCGTGAAGTGCGCCAACCGCTCGACCTCCTTGATGAAATTGAACAGCACCTGGGTGTGGCGGCTGTGCCGTTCACCTGGCCCATTGGCATGGGCAAGGAATTCCAGGGCGTCTACGACATTGCTCACGATCAGGTGCGAGTATTCCGCGCCGGGCAGGATACCGCCGGCGGCGCGGTCGAAACCGTGCGTGCACTCGACGACGCTGACGGCGAGCGTCGCTTCGGCTCGAGCTGGACGCGCGCGAAAGAAGAGATCGATTTGATCACGGGCGCAACGCCCGCGTTTGATCGCGCTGCGTTTCTTGCCGGCGAGCAGTCGCCGGTTTTGTTTGGATCGGCGATCAACAACTTCGGCGTGAAGGAAATTCTCGACGCGCTTGTCGAACTCGCGCCGCCGCCGTCCATGCGTATGTCGGTACAACGTCCGGTGTTGCCGGAAGAGCCGCGTTTCACCGGCGTGGTGTTCAAGGTGCAGGCGAACATGGACCTGGCGCACCGTGACCGCGTGGCGTTCATTCGCGTGTGCTCGGGGCACTTCGAGCGCGGCATGGCGCTGAAGGTGACGCGCACTGCCAAGACCTTCCGCGCGAATAACGTGGTCACGTTCCTGTCGCAACGCCGTGAGACGGTGAGCGAAGCGTTTCCCGGCGATATCATCGGCATTCCGAATCATGGCACGCTGAGTCTCGGCGACACGTTGACCGAGGGTGAACTGCTGCAGTTCGTCGGTTTGCCGTTCTTTGCGCCTGAAATTTTCCAGACGGTGGAAGTGGTCGACCCGATCCGTGCGAAGCAGCTTGGTGAAGCGCTGCGGCAACTCGGCGATGAAGGCGCGATCCAGGTCTTCCGTCCTGTGCTTGGCGGGTCGACCATTCTGGGCGCGGTCGGGCAGCTTCAGTTCGAGGTGGTGTCGCACCGGTTATCGGCGGAATACAAGGTGGACGTGCGGATCATGCCGGCGCGGTATCGCATGTCGCGGTGGGTGACGTGTGACGATGCCGCCGAATTGCGCCGCTTCACCGACGCGTATGCGGCTCGCATTGCACTCGACGCGTCAAACGCGCCGACGTATCTCGCTTCGCATGTTTCCGAAATCGATGTCGCGAAGAAGGCCTGGCCGAAGATCGTTTTTAATGAGCTGCGAGAGCATTCCGGCGCGCCGTTTCAGAAGTCGATTTGAGGGGGGGGGTGCTCGCTGAACTGACCCCGCAAAGTTGGACATCGATCCAACTTTTGGGGTGCAGTTCATGGTGCGGACCTTTGTGATTCTGCATCGAGTAATAGGCGCTGCACTCTGCCATGGTTCGGCAACCCGGCGATCGTAGCCAGATCCGCAACAAACTCAATCCGTACTCTACGTTATCTTTTGCGGCAACCGCGTTTTCCGATAGGGCGGCAACCAGTGTGCAGCACGCAGGTTCCCTCAAACTCGACGGCGAAGTAATAAAAATGAAAGCATAAAAACGAAGCAATTCCGGTGGATCGTTTCGATTAATCGTGTCACGACTATCTGAAACCATCTATTCCCGCCGACAAAAAACCTTATCGAATTATTTTCTAATATTTTCTCTGCACAGCAACCCCAAGGGATATTTTTCTGCATCCGGATTGCATTTTTTCCACCCTACACTGGGCGCTCGATAATGACGGTCCGCCACTATGAACGCCATAAAGTCCACCAGGTTCGATTTACTTGACGGCTTGAGAGGTGTAGCTGCAATTGCCGTCATGCTTCACCACTACACGCAGCATACGGGCTGGGACTGGTTCGGCGGGGCATGGGTTGCGGTCGACCTGTTCTTCGTGCTGTCCGGCTTCGTGATCGCGCATAGTTACAGCAAGAAGATCCTGAACGGAATGTCGTTCCGCGAGTTCGCCTTCGTGCGGCTCGTCCGGCTGGCGCCCCTCTACCTGCTGGGACTGGCGCTCGGCGTGTGCGCCGTGTTGCTGTCGATGGCAAAAACCGGCACGCCGCAAATATCGGGCACGCAGCTCGCAACAGCCACCGTGCTGGGCGCGGCCTGGCTGCCGTATTTCAATAATATCGGCTGGCCTTTTGGCACGGACTCAATCGTAGGCGCGACCTTTCCGTTGAACGATCCATCGTGGTCGTTATTCTTCGAGTTATTCGTCAACGTTGTTTTTGCCGCTTACCTGTACAAATTCCGCAAACTGCCGAATGCGAAATATTCGCTGCTTGCATTCATTGCGTTCATTGCCTGCACGGTAATCTTTCGGCAAATCAATCCGGGCTGGCGGGCGGAAAGTTTCCTGCTCGGGTTCCCGCGCGTTATTGCCGAATTCTTCGCCGGCGTCTTCATCTTTTCGGCAGGGCTCCAGTTTAAAAAGCCGCACCTCTTGTTCACCGCGACGGTGACCATCGCGGCGATGGCTTGCTTCACCATCGGCAATCCCAAGGTGGCTTTCGTCAATTCGCTGACGCTCGTTCCGTTGTCGGTCGCGTTGCTGTGCTCCGTGTCCATAGAAGGCTTCGGCAAGGGGATCTGCAAGGTGCTGGGCGAGCTCTCGTATCCGCTCTACGTGATCCATTTCCCGATCTATCGGCTGGTGTTCGAATCGTTCGAGATCCGGGCGCTCAACCCGGTGGTCCAGACGCTGGTCGTTGCCGGCATCTCGATCGTGCTGGCCTTGCTGCTTGCGCGAGCTGACCAGGAACTCAGGAGGAAGCTGACGAGTTTCATCAAGACCAAGAGGTCGGCCGCCGCGGTCTGACCGAGGCTTATTCCGGCATGGGGAAAACCGGCGGGTTATTCAAAATCCGCTGAAAACGCGGCCCGGGCTAAACTTAGGGTTTCCGCCCACGGCATCGCAAAGCCATGACCGCCTCCCGTTTCAGCAATTCCGCGCGCTATTGGCGCTCGCCGCTCGTGCCCGGCGCGGAAATGCTGACGGCCGAGTATTACGATCATTCCTTTGCGCCCCACTGGCACGACGCGTACACCGTTCCCGTCATTGAGGCGGGCGCGGAGCAGTACGACTACCGCGGATCGAATTTCGTGGCGGAAGCCGGCTCGGTGCCGGTCATCAATCCGGGCGAACTGCATACCGGCGCGCGGGCGGTGGATCTGGGCTGGCGGTATCGCGTGTTCTATCTGCCGGTCGACTTCGTGCAGTCCGTCGCCGACGAAGTGGCCGGCCGCACCCAGCCAATGCCATGGTTCTCCGCCGACGTCATCCGCGACGCCGATCTCGCCCACCGCGTGCAGATCGCGCATCAGGCCATGGAAGCCAACCTGGATCCGCTTGGAGCGGAGCATGCGTTGCTCGACGCGGTATCCACACTGCTTGTGCGCCATGCCGGACAACTGCCGCCGGTACAGCGCATGCGTCAGGACACGGCGCGCGTGAACGCCATGAAAGCCCGCCTGATCGATGACCTGACCGAGCCGTTATCCCTTGCCGAGCTCGCGCAGACAGTCGGACTTTCGACCTTCCACGCCGCGCGCCTGTTCACGCGCGAAACCGGACTTGCGCCTCACGCCTGGCGTAACCAGATGCGTGTCAATCGCGCGCTCGATGCATTGCGCGCGGGTGTTCCGGTGACGGACGTGGCGGCGGCGAGTGGCTTCACCGACCAGAGCCATTTCACGCGGCACTTCAAAAAGACCTTTGGCGTGTCGCCCGGACGCTGGCGCTAGCACATCACCCCTCGCCACCCACATCACCCCTTACCGATGTAACCGGACCGCAAGAACGTACAAGCGCATGGACGTGGCGCGTCCTATCCTCGCTATCAACGGAGGAGACATTGAACTCAACGCATCAGAACCATCAGCCGGGCAATCTCGCCGAATTCGGCGCGGGCGCACGCGACACCATTCCCATGATGGTCGGCGCCGCGCCATTTGGCGTGATCTTCGGCACGCTCGCCGCCACCGGCCCGCTGCATGCGTGGTCGGTGCAGTTAATGTCGCTTGTCGTGTTTGCAGGCTCCGCGCAATTCATTGCGCTCGGGCTGATTGCCGGCCACGCGAGTTTCGCCGTGATCTGGGCAACTACGTTCATTGTCAATTTGCGCCATGTGCTGTACTCCGCGACGCTTGCGCCGTATGTCGCGCACTTGCCTGCACACTGGCGCTGGACGCTCGGCGCTTTCATGACCGATGAAGTCTTTGCTGTCTCGTATGCGCATTATCAGCGTCGCGCACCGGGCGAAACCGGGCCGTATTACTTCCTGGGCTCGGGCGTGTCCATGTATGTGAACTGGCAGATATGGACCGTCGCCGGATTGCTGTTCGGCTCGGCGTTTCCAGGTCTGCAGTCGAAGGGACTTGACTTCGCGATGGTCGCCACGTTCATTGCGATCATCGTGCCGCAGCTTGTGGCGTTGCGTTTTGTGGCGGCTGCGCTGGCAGCGGGTGTGTTGTCGTTTGCGTGGAATGACTGGCCTTACAAGCTCGGTTTGCTTGTGGCAGTCGTGGTCGGGGTGGCGGTGGGCATGCTGCTGTCGACGCGTGCCAAGGACTCAACGCAACGCCCGGCACAACGTCCTGCGCAACGCTCTGCGGAGATGGAGCGAGCCAAATGAAATACGCTCTTTTGATCCTGGGCATGGCGGTGATCACCTACGGCATCCGCTCTGCGGTTTTCGTGTTCGGCGAGCGCCTGAGCTTTCCGCCCGTTGTGCGCATGGCGCTTAATTTCGTGCCCGTGACGGTGTTGACGGCGATCATCGTGCCGATGACGTTTGCGCCGCATGGCGGCGCGGCCGAGCTTACCTGGCGTAACTCGCAATTGGTCGCGGCGGCGGTGGCCGTGGTCGTGTGTGCGGTTACGCGCAAGCCCTTGCTGACCATTGCGGTCTCGCTGGCGGTATTCTTCGTCTGGCAAATGATCGTTTAGATTTTCACTCGCACCGCAGCGGTAACGGCCTCCGTTGCTTAGTCTTCGATCGGCGACAACGCTTCGAGGGGCATCTTTTTCTCGTGGCCCAACGTGATCGTCGGGACGAAGAGGAGAAACGCAACAACGAAAATCGCGATCACGAAAATCGACAGGAACGTGAGATGCAGCGACTGATGCAGCACCTGACGGATGGCGTCGCTGGTGCCGAGGTTCGTCACCTGATTCTGAAGCAGCGCCTTCAACTGGTCCGATGTAACCGCTGCCGCGCCGTTCGAATGACTAAGGCCGAAGTTAAGCACAGCGCCGAACAGGGTCGCACCAATCGTGCTGCCGAGATTCCGCGAGAACAGATTCGACGCAGTCGCGCTGCCGCGCTGCGCAATATCCACTATCTCCTGGATCAGCACGAGCGAACTGACGCTCGCCGTTCCCATGCCGAAGCCCATGATGAGTGAACCAAACGCCGCGATGAGCGGTGAACTTTCCGGCGACAACACGATCAGGAACACTGCGCCCAACGGGATAAACGCGCTACCGCCAATCAGGATACGCCGCAGCCCGATGCGATGAAACGACTTCGCGGCCAGCGTCGCGCCAACGGGCCATCCGACCATCATCATGGTCAATGCAAGACCGGCGATAACCGGGGAACGATGCAGGACACCTTGCACGTACATCGGTAAAAACGTGGTCGCACCCATCAGGATCATGCCGGACAGGACGGTCGATCCATTGCACGCGGCAATCGGCCGGCGGCTCCAGAGCGCGAACGAGATCATGGGTTCGGTGGCGCGTCTCTCCTGCATCAGGAAGAACAGCAGGCACACGATAAAGAACCCGCCCGCGATCAATGCCTTCGTGACGTCGTCATTGCCTGCATACGTCAGCGACATCATGAGCGCGGCGATCGAGACCATGAAAAGCGCGGCCCCCGCAAAGTCGATGGACGGTCGCGCGTGCCGCTCGGATTCCTTCAGGAACGCGATGAACCCGGCCGCCGACGCGAGGCCGATCGGCACGTTCATCCAGAAGATCCAGGCCCATGAAAAATCGCGGATGATGAGCCCGCCTACCATTGGCCCGACCACCGCCGATATGGCCCAGACACTCGCCAGATATCCCTGCACCTTGCCGCGTTCGCGCGCGGGGTAGAGGTCCGCGACAATCGTCAGCGTGACCGGCTGGATCGCGCCCGCGCCGACGCCCTGGATCAGCCGGAACACGATCATGGCCGGCATGGACCAGGCGAAGCCGGCAAGTATTGAGCCGACCAGAAAGATCGCAATGCCCGCAAGAATAATGGGCTTGCGGCCATACAGGTCCGCGAGCTTGCCGAAGATGACCGTCATGGCCGTTTGCGTCAGCAGGAACGACGAGAAGACCCAGCTATAGAGATGCAGGTCGCCAAGCTGCGAGACGATCTGCGGCATGGCGGTGGAAACGATGGTGGCTTCGATGGCGACCATTGCCATTGAAGCCATGACCGCTGCAATGACAAGAGGACGCGACGATTGCGGGCTGCGGGACATGGAGGTTGGTGTAATGAGGGAAGCGGGTAAGGTCGCAGGATCTTGGCGCTGCGACGCGTGAGGCGGCGGCGCGGCCATCGAGGAGTATGCACCTTGATGGAAATGTTCGCTGAACCCGGGTCGCGTGCAAACCTGCTTGATCAAGCCGCGCGGGTCGCCTCCTCTGAGGCGCATCCGTTGTTCAAGCGCTATGTAAGGTAGCGTTCGCCACGGGCATTTGTTTGCTCGGGATGTTGTGACACACTTGGACGTCCGACGCGAACGCTTTCATTTCACCCGGAGACCGTCAATGACCTCTACGCCCGTTCCAGCCAATCCGGATTCGGCCGCCAAGCGTCTTGAAGCGCTTGGGCTCGTCTTGCCGAAAGTGCCTGCGCCACGGGGTGCTTTCAAACCTTTCTCACGCACAGGCTCGCTGATCTTCCTTGCGGGACAGATTTGCGAATGGGAAGGCGAGGTTCGATACGCCGGTCCTGTCGGCACGGAGCAGGATCTTGAAGCGGGGCAACGGGCAGCGCAAATTTGCGGACTCAACCTGCTCGCAGCGCTTCACCTTGCGCTCGATGGCGACCTTGACCGCGTGGTCAGTTGTCATCGCATGGGCGGCTTCGTGTACTGCACGCCGGGTTATCCTGACGTGCCGAAAGTCATCAACGGCGCCTCCGATCTCATGTTTGCAGTGTTCGGCGAACGAGGCCGGCACGCCCGGACCGCGGTCGGCGTTGCCACGCTTCCAGCGGGAGCGTCTGTAGAAGTGGACGCGATCTTTGAAGTCCGCTGATTGCCTTTTCTGTTTTCAGGAGCTCCAGTGCCCACCAGCTTGCTGATCACCCATGTCCGTCTGCCGGACGGTACCCCTGTGGATATTGCTGTCGACGGTGGACGGATAGAAGAAATCGGCCCGAACCTGCAGCGCAGCGCTGACGTAGTGCGCGAAAACGGCCAGGGTGCGCTGGTCCTTCCAGGGTTTGTCGAAGGCCATACGCATCTCGACAAAACGAACTGGGGTTTGCCGTGGTATCGCAACGAAGTGGGCCCGAGGCTCATCGACAGGATCGAGAACGAACGATCGTGGCGCGCGAGCACGGAACACGACGCGGGTGCGCAGTCGCTAGCGCTCTCGCGGGCTTTTCTTGCGGCAGGAACAACGCGGCTTAGAACGCATGTGGATATAGACACCGACGCCGGGCTCAGGCATTTGCACGGCGTGCTGGCAACGCGCGAAACGCTGGCCGATGTCATGGACATACAGGTCGTGGCGTTTCCGCAGTCAGGCATGCTGCGCCGTCCAGGGACCGACGCGCTGCTAAGCGACGCGCTAGCGGCCGGCGCCGACGTGCTCGGTGCGCTGGACCCTGCGCTGATTGACCAGGACCCGGTCGCCTCGCTCGATACCACGTTCGAGATTGCGGACCGCCATCAGAAGCCCATTGATATCCATCTTCACGAGCTCGGCGAGGTAGGCGCGTTCACCTTCAACCTGCTGCTGGACCGTGTCAAGGCATTGGGCATGCAGGGGCGTGTTGTTGTCAGTCACGCGTTTTGTCTTGGGATGCTGGCGGCTCGCGAGCGCGACGTGTTGTTGGCGAGGATCGCGGACCTTGACGTTGCGTTACTGACTACTGCGCCGCCGTCCGTGCCCGTGCCTGCAATGCGCGCTTGCATCGGGGCAGGCGTGACGCTGTTTGCCGGTAATGACGGAATACGCGATACGTGGACGCCTTTTGGCAAACCCGACATGCTCGAGCGGGCCATGTTCGTTGGCACGCGCTACGACCTTCGCCGCGATGAAGACCTTGCACTTGCGTTTGACTGCGTCAGTACATTGGGAGCGTGGGCGTGCGGGTTCAAGGACTATGGGCTGCACGAAGGCGCCCGGGCGGATCTTGTTCTGGTAGACGCTGAAACGGTGGCTCAAGCGGTTGTTTCGCGACCCGTCCGCAAGCTCGTTGTTGCACGCGGCAGGATTGTTGCGCGCGATGGTGTTGCATTCCTATGAAACTGATCGCCGAGCGTCTTTATCTCAGGGACCTGGAGCCGTCCGATATCGACGCGGTGCACGAATATGCAAGCTCGCCGGAAGTCGTGTTGCATCAGGAATGGGGGCCTAACACGATCGAGCAGACGAGGGACTATGTAGCAGGTTGTGTGCTCGGAAATTCGATGCCCGACGGAACAACCCTGGAACTGGCAGCAGTACTGAACGACGGAAGCTTGATAGGCAGCTACCGGGCAACTTTGTCGGAAGACGGTACGGAAGCGGAGATCGGCTATTCGCTCAATCCCCGCTATTGGCATAAGGGTTACGCTACCGAAGCCGCGAAACGATTGATCGACTATCTGGTGAGCGAGCGGAACGTGCGGGAAATCTTTGCGACCAGCAGACCAGAGAATCTCGCGTCCATTCGCGTCATTGAGAAACTCGGCATGCAGCAGGTCGATCTTTATCGCAAGAATGTGCTGATCAGGGGTGAGTGGCGTGACACGCTGGTGTTTTCAGTGAAAGTTTGAGATTGCCCGGATCAAGATAAATAATGAAACAAACGAATTCTTAAATAATCGCGCACTCACGCGTTAATTCGTGACGACCCCGCTCATTCGAACGTCTCTATCGACTCAAACGCGACAACGGAACATCACGCAACAGTTGGCGAACACGACGCCTTCAAGGGCACAACTGGTCACGACACCGTGGACCTGAACGCGGACCCCACGTCCTACTTCAAGGAGGCGACGGCGCACATCGAAGGCAGCACGGTTCACCCGATTGACGCGAGCGGTGCGGCACCCGCTGTGAATACGCTGCACCTGACAGGCGACCACCAAATCCTCGACCTGACGTCGCTCACCGGCAAGACGGCAGCGGCGATGATCTCGGGCATTGAAGTGATCGATCTGGGCGGGCATTCGAACACTCTGAAGCTCTCGCTGACCGACGTGCTGAACCTGGGCGAAACTGACCTGTTCCAGCAGGACGGCAAGCAGCAGATGATGGTGCAGGGCAAGGAAGGCGACGTGGTGGACCTGTCGAACTCGCATATCGCGGGTCTGGCTGAAGGCGAGTGGGAGCAGCACGGCACCACGCAAGTGGGTGGCGTCATGTACAACGTGTACGAACACTCCGGCGCTCACGCCGAGTTGCTGGTTCAGCAAGGCGTGCAGATCGCCCTGCATTAATGACATGAAGCCGGCTTTCGCCAGCAGGGAAAAGCCGGTTGCGTGAGATTGAACAGAAAGCCGTTCCGAGAAAAACCGGAACGGCTTTCTGCATTGTGCGCCGGGCTCGGGAACAATCCTTCAGACGTAAAGCCTCCGGGGAAGCGTGGACCGTAACCGTCTGTCAGAACCACGTGAGTCGCTTAGTGCCTGACCCGCCAGTATCCCCTTCGCGTTCACACCGTTCGGTGTTTCCCTTACTTCAGAATCCCCCCAGACGGCCGATAAGCACACAACGGCGCGCGCACCGTGCGCCGGGTCATGAACTGTGCCTTGCATCGGAGAGTAGATTGGACCGTCTCAGTTTGAACACCAAATTATCGCTGGCACTGCTCATTACATGGCTCGGGCTGCTGTTTCTTGGCGGATGGGCCGCGTGGCAGTCGCGTGAAGCCATGACCGCGGATCGCAAGATCGGCGTTGAAAACGTCGTCGAGTCGGCTTACGGCATTGTTGCAGACTACGCAAGCCAGGTGGACCGCCATGAGCTGACACTGGAGCAGGCTCAGCAGCAGGCGAAGGCGAAGCTTGCCGCGATGCGTTATCCGGGCAACGGGTACATGATGATTACGACCGCGCACCCGGTGGTCATCATGCATCCGATACTTGCCGATCTGCGCATGAAGGACGTGAGCGACTACAAGGATACGGACGGCAAGCTTTTGTTCGTCGAAATGGTCAAGGTCGCTCAGGCAAACGGACAGGGTTTCGTGCCGTACATGGCACGCGTGCCGGGCAAAGAGGAGCACGTACCCAAGATCAGTTTCGTCAAGCGGTTTGCGCCCTGGGACTGGTACCTGGTCTCGGGCGTCTACGTGAACGATATCAACGACGCGTTCAAGGTCAGCCTGTTGCAATACCTGATCGTGATCCTGTTGACTGGAGGCGTGAGCTCCGCGGCGCTGGTATTGATCATTCGTAATGTGAAGCACAGTCTGGGTGGCGAACCGGCGTATGCGGCGACCGTTGCCGAGGGCATTGCGAACGGCGACTTGTCGCACGACGTCGCGTTGAACGCATCGGACGAGAGCAGCATGTTGTCCGCCATGCAACGCATGCAGCAACGCCTTGCCGATACCGTCCGGAGCATTCGCGGCGGCACCGAAACCATTACCGTCGCTGCCCAGCAGATCGCGGCAGGCAATCACGATCTCTCCGCACGCACCGAGCAGCAGGCGTCATCGATCAGCGAAACTGCGGCGAGCATGGAGCAGCTCACCGCGACTGTTAAGCAGAACGCGGAGAACGCGCATCAGGCGAACAAGATGGCGGCGAATGCATCACTGATCGCAAGCGAAGGCGGGACCGCGGTGCAGCAGGTCGTATTGACGATGCAAAGCATTGCTGCCAGCTCCACGCGCGTGGTCGACATCATCTCCGTGATCGAAGGCATTGCTTTCCAGACGAATATTCTCGCGCTCAACGCGGCGGTCGAGGCGGCGCGTGCAGGGGAGGAAGGTCGCGGTTTTGCGGTGGTGGCGGGCGAAGTGCGTAACCTTGCACGCCGCAGCGCGGACGCGGCCAAGGAGATCAAGAGCCTGATCGAAGAGTCGACCGGCAAGGTCGACGACGGCAAGGCGCTGGTGGAGCGCGCCGGCACAACCATGCACTCGCTGGTTCAGGCCGTGCAGCGCGTGACGGATATCATCAGCGAAATCTCGGTGGCGTCCGAGGAACAGAGCCGCGGCATCGAGCAGGTGAATATCGCCATCGCTCAAATGGACGAAACGACCCAGCAAAATGCCGCGATGGTCGAACAAGCCACGGCCGCGGCCCAGTCGATGCAGGAGCAGGCACAGCTGCTGCGCGACACCGTCAACGTGTTCCGGCTGGCGAGCGTGTGAGAGCCGGCACGCACTTCGGAAGCGGATCTCTGGCGCTGCGATTGTCAGGCGTTCGCCTGCTCGGCGGCGATTGACGTATCCGTTGTACCGAGGTCCGTGCATAGCTGCCGTTCTGTTTTCGCTTGGCTTAGGCTCAGGAAATTGTCCCGGCTATACTTTGGCGCGATTGACCTAATTAAGATCAGCCTATGCATTCGTCGTCAATTCGCGGGTCGGTGCTTCTGTTAATCGACCTGCAACAAGCCATTGATCATCCGGACTGGGGCGTTCGCAACAACCCTTCGGCCGAAAGCGAAATTCGCCGTTTATTAGCGCGCTGGCGCGCCGAGAACTGGCCAGTCTGGCATGTGCGGCATGATTCGTCAGAACCTGCTTCTCACTATCGCCCGGGTCAACCAGGGAACGACTTCAAGCCTGAAGCCGCCCCTTTGCCCGGGGAGCCGGTTATCGCGAAACGCACGAATAATGCGTTCATTGGCACCGGACTGGAAGAGCGGCTGCGCGAGGGCGGACATACAAGCCTTGTGGTGGCCGGCGTGATTACCAACAATTCTGTCGAGACGACCGTTCGCATGGCCGGCAATCTTGGCTTCAATACCTATCTTGTCGCGGATGGGTGCTTCACGTTCGGGCGTCTGGATTGGAATGGCCGAGCGCGAAGCGCGGATGAGGTCCACGCCATGTCTCTGGCGAATCTGCACGGCGAATATTGCACGGTTGTTTCGACCGCGGAGTTGCTGGACGCGTCCCGATAGCTGACAGGGTGGGCCAATACCTGTCACACACTATCTGGCTCGATCTGCCACGATCCTTACCGGAGCATTGGCTTCGAACTTGGCGCGATGTGTCGAAAAGAATGTGCGCACATTGCGGATGTTCGAAGACGTCTTGAAGAGGCGGCGCGCCAGTTCATCGTATTCCGGCATGTCGGAGACTTCGGCTACCACCAGGAAGTCCGGCCCGGGCGACACGCGATAACACTGGGTCACCACGGCTTGTGCGCAGATATAAGTTTCGAAAGCGTCCAGGTCCTCGGCGGCTTGCCGGTCAAGACTGACTTCAATAATTGCGGTTAACGTCGGCCCGATTTTGGCGTAATCGAGAATGGCCACTTCGCGCTGGATGACCCCGGCTTCCCTGAGTTTGCTTACCCGGCGCAAGCACGTAGGCGGTGACGCATGTGCACGGCCGGCAAGCGCCACGTTTGACACAGACGAATCACTTTGCAGGATTGCAAGGATGCGAAGGTCGAGTTCGTCCAGATAAATTCCGGGCACTTTGGGCTCCGTTTTTAGCGCTAAGAGGGATCACTCGCGCGTAGCTTAGCGTGAGATAAAATTTCATCAATTGTTTTGGTTAGTGCTTAATTTCAAATTACTTTCTATTATGAAATTAAATTTCATCAGGTCAACCTTAACATTCCTGCACCGGTTCCAAAGGGGAGCCGCCTAAGGAACAACATCATGTGTGGAATTGTCGGCGCGGTCGCGCAACGCAACATCCTGCCTAATCTGGTCGACGGACTTAAACGCCTCGAATATCGCGGCTACGACTCTTGCGGCGTCGCGTTATACCAGGCGGGGAAATTGGTGCGGGCCCGTAGCGTCGATCGCGTTGCGCACTTGCAAGACGTGATCTCGAGCGAAGCCTTGTCCGGTTATACGGGGATTGCGCACACACGTTGGGCGACGCACGGCAAGCCGGTTACCGCGAATGCTCATCCGCACTTTTCACCGAATGCGGACGCGCCGCGAATAGCGCTTTCGCATAACGGGATTATCGAAAATCACGAGGAGTTGCGCGCTGCGCTTGAGGAAAGCGGCTATGTCTTCGCGAGTCAGACCGATAGCGAGGTGATCGCGCATCTGATCGATCATTTGTATAACGGCGACCTGTTCGAGGCCGTCAAGGAAGCGGTTGCGCAACTGCGTGGAAGCTATGCCATTGCAGTGCTGTGCCGCGACGAGCCGCACCGGCTGGTTGGCGCGCGCGACGGCATGCCGCTGGTGGTGGGCATAGGCGATGGCGAGAACTTCCTGGCCTCGGACGCTATCGCATTGTCGGGCGTCACCGATCAGATCGCCTACCTGGAGAACGGCGATGTAGTCGATATCCAGCTTCACCGGCATCGGATAGAAGACGCCGACGGGCGCCGTGTCGAGCGCCGGGTGCATACCGTCGCGGCGCATAGCGGGGCGGCCGACCTGGGGCTTTATCGCTATTACATGCAGAAGGAAATTTTCGAGCAGCCGCGAGCGGTCGCCGACACGCTTCAGGATGTTACATCGATCATGCCGGAGCTCTTTGGTGACAACGCTTGGCGCGTGCTGAACTCGGTGGATTCCGTGCTGCTCCTCGCATGTGGTGGAAGCTATCACGCGGCGTTGACCGCCAAGTACTGGATAGAAAGCCTGGCGCAGTTGCCGGTGAGTGTGGAGATCGCGAGTGAATACCGGTATCGCGAAAGCGTGCCTAATCCGAAGACGCTGGTTGTAGCGGTGTCGCAAAGCGGAGAGACGGCGGATGTCCTGGGCGCGGTGCAGGTTGCGAGGCAGCAAGGCATGTTGAACACGCTTGCTATCTGCAACGTGCCGACCAGCGCATTGGCTCGTGAATGCGCGCTGACTTTCTTTACGCGGGCGGGGATAGAGATTGGCGTGGCTTCGACGAAGGCCTTCACTACGCAACTCGTCGCGTTGTTCCTACTCGCGTTGACGTTGGCTCAGGCGCGTCGGCGGTTATCAGAACAGGATGAGCAAACCCATCTTCGCGCGCTTCGCCATCTTCCGGACGCGATGACCAAAGTGCTTGCGCTGGAGCCACAGATCATTGATTGGGCGGAGCAGCTTACGCGCAGGCAGAATATCCTGTTTCTTGGGCGTGGTATGCATTATCCGGTGGCGCTGGAAGGTGCTCTGAAGATGAAGGAGATCTCGTATATTCATGCGGAAGCCTACCCCGCCGGCGAGTTGAAACATGGTCCTCTTGCACTGGTGAGTGACGAGATGCCTGTGGTTGCGGTCGCGCCTAATGACCGCTTGCTCGAGAAACTCAAGTCGAATATGCATGAGGTCAGTGCGCGCAGCGGCAAGCTTTTCGTATTCGCCGATGCCGACTGCGGCATCTCGCCAAGTCCGGGTATTGAAGTGATTCGGCTTACTGAATACTACGGTCTTCTATCCCCTATCTTGCATACGATTCCAATGCAACTGCTTGCGTTTCACGCAGCGCTCGCACGCGGAACGGATATTGACAAGCCGCGGAACCTGGCCAAGTCGGTGACGGTGGAGTGAGTTTTCAGTGAGGCTGGGCGCTGATGTGAGGTTGGAACAGAACCGCATTTTCTCGTCTAAACAGCCAGCAGTCGCCTGAACAGTCTCTATATTGCTGTCTTCTTCCTTGGCGGCGCGCTAGGCTCTGCCCTGGTCTCACCCTTACTGCTGATCAACTGGCGTTATATTGCCGAGGTGGGTGCGCTGATCGCCGCATTAGCCGCGGTATTCGTTCCAGACAGGATGCAATGATCAGCGCGGCTATGCCATCAGTGAAACGTCGAGTTCGCATCTACGGCTTTGCCAACATGCCGAGGGCAGGAATCAAGGTTCGGGTGACCGCGTCACACATCCCATTGCGGTGCGAATGGCGGGTTCACAAACCGCTGGTTCTTCGGTAGAGCCGCAATGGCTTTCCTGTCGGCATCATCCAGACGGATGTTGAGCGCATCCAGATTTGCTCTCTGAGTCTCTCGACGTTGAGCTTTCGGGATAGCCACAACCCCTGGCTGGTCGAGCAACCATGCAATCGCGACTTGAGCCGCAGTGACACCGTGCTTTTCACCAATGCGCGCGAGAACAGGATCATTAGCCGCACGACCTTGTGCGAGCGGCGCGTATGCAACCAGTGGTATGCCTTGGGCGCGCAGGTACCCAAGCATTGCCTCCTGTCCGAGGAACGGGTGATATTCCACCTGATGGCAGGCAATTGGCGCTCCAATGTCCTCTAAGACGACTTTCAGAAGCTGCATATTAAAATTGCATACACCGATGGCCCGCGTGAGTCCCGCTTCGCGCAGTCCCTGAATGGTTTCAATCACAGCCGGCAAATCCATGCTGCTTGATGGCCAGTGAACCATGTACAGGTCTACGAAATCGAGTCTTAGTTTCCCAAGACTTGTTTCGAGGGATCGTTTGATCGCATCGGGCGCGAGGTGGTCGTGCCACACCTTGGTTGTCACGTGAAGGGCGGAACGCGCTATTCCTGACGCCGCGATAGCCGCACCCACTGCCCCCTCGTTCTGGTACATTTCTGCGGTATCGATGTGGCGATAACCGAGCTCCAATGCGCTCTCGACAACAGGTTGACATTCGTTGCCAGGCATGCGGAATGTGCCGAATCCCAGGCGAGGTATCGTAAGACCTTGGGTTTGAACTGTAATCACAACTTTCTCCTTGTTGGTGGCGACGGTTGGCTGAGATCCAAAATATCTCAACTGATGTTGCTGGAGACAGAAGTCGCATTGCTGTCTGCCTGTCTTCGCCGAGTTACGCGACGAGCGTCTTCAAGACGTCATCGAGAGGAATCTGACCTTTGCGATGCTCAATGTCAGCACCGCCCTGGAAGTCAATCCAACCCTCGTTGAAGCCATCGAGCATCCGTATGCGGGGCAACGGATATCGCATGCCTTGGGACCGAAACAGCGTTTCCCACGTATCGCGCGGCACCGGAACCATGCGCACAGGAAGACCCAAGGCGGTGCTGAACCCGGAGGCGATATCGTTTGCGCAATAGCGAACAGGCCCCTCCAGTTCGACAATTCGCACTCCGGTCCATTCTTCACGAATAATTTCCGCCACGTTGCGCCCTATGTCATCAGTGGCCACCATCGGTATTGGATGGTCTTGCGGTTGCAGGAAGCAATGAATTGCCCCGGTGCGCGCTGCATCTGCATCCCACGCAGCGTTTTCCATGAACCAGGCCGCACGGAGCACGCACACCGGGAGGTCCAGCGTGCAAAGCATCTCCTCGGTCATCTTAGAGTTATTGAGCAGGTTAGGCTCAGCGACATGTGCACCAACAGTCGAAAGAAACACTACCCGTTTTGGCCGCGCGGTCTCCAGCGCTTTCTTGACTGCAGCAGCATTGGCCTGCGTTTCCGGGAAACCTGGTTGAGGATCGTAGTTCGGTGGTGTCATCAAAAAAACTCCATCCGTACCCTCAAAGGCCTTCGCAAGCGCCTCGGCGTTGCCGATTTCTGCAAGGGCGATCTCGCAACCGAGGTCTGCCCATGGCTTACCCTTGGCGATGTCTCGGACAACAGCGCGAACAGGGAGTCCTGCCTTCAAAAGCGATCGGGCGACGACACCGCCGACTTTTCCGGTAATTCCTGTAATGGCGTACATTTGGTTTGGTCCTTTAAACGTTAGTAGACCTATCCGTGCGGCAGATATAATCTGGCCATCGGCGATGGGCTTTGAAGCAAGGGAACTTCGCAGAACTTCAGGGAACGATGAGAACCGCTCGAATAGGTCGCGCAATCTGACATCCAAACGATCGGTCGAGGTCGAATATTTCGACAGTGTGCTCCTTGATCGCATCGCCATCTTCCGATGAAGCGTCTTGGAGCTTAAGCGGAACGACCTGGTAAGTGAATATCCCACACGTCAGAAGTGATATGACTAAATGTCATTAAAGGTCACGGCAGAATCAAATTCTCAAGAGTCTTGCAGTCAAGCGTCAGACCTGTCCATTTGGGGCCCAGCGTCTAAACGATCAAGGCTAGTCCGGAGCGTGTCCGGAATGGCATTCGGTAGGCCGTAAAGCACACGAGCGGCTTACTACAGGTAGTTCGGGCGGACGCTAGTTAGGTCCAGCCTGAAAGTGGCCGTCCGGGGCGGGCAGGAATGCCGATGCTTTCCGGCCCGACGGCGAATGCTTCAGGAATGCGCATAGAGTGAACCGAGGCCGGTCACGGCGGCAGGGCGGCCCGATGCGGCGGAGCCGTCCTGGACGCCGCCGATACTGCTTTCGACGTTGGCGGTGGTGTCGCGCTGTGCACTGATCCTGGCTTCGGCAGCCTGGATGTCGTCCGGGTAGTGGGGATCGTTATTAGCCGGGCGATAGCCGGCCTTTTCGATCTGTACGAGTTCGGCGCGCACCTGAGCACGGGTGACGGTACCCGTGCTTTGGGCATGGCTGGCGATCGGAAAGGCGAGGGCAGTCGCGACGACCAGGGTGAGTTGGCGGAAGTTCATGGCAAATCTCCTTCGGGTTGGGTTAAGAGAAGAACGTATGGTTCGGAATGGATTCTGGACAAAAGGGGAAGAAACTGAAATAGCATCGCGGTCATCTCATTGATGCTTGATTGTCACGAATGAGAGCGCCGGGAAGCTGAGAGGATGCCTAGACTGGCGCTACCGCAACGTAATGCGGCTAACTTCAGCGCGCGCACTAGCCAAGCGGCCGGCAGGCATCTGGGTGGTCGGAGGACGGCCTGGGCTTAGGAGGTACCCGTTTTGCCTTGAGGTCGTGACGGACGACGGCTTAGCTGGAAGGCGACTACCGTCTACCGCGATATGGGCTTGCCTCGCGAAAGCATTGGAAATGCGCCATTTTTCAACAGCAGGGAGATCCAGATAGTCGGTGCGGGGCCATGAGTTGGGGTCGTCAGTGCAGCAGCGTGATAACTTCCAGGGTGATCATGCCGCGAAGGCAGTGGGCATCAGCGGTGCCTTGTTGGCCGATGTTTGGCCGCTCCTTGAAATTTTGCAATCCTTATGAAATCAGCTAATTGGACTCAAAGATAGTTATCGGTCTGGCCGTTAGGGACGGCCAGCCTTGGTTTGTCTCTCGAGCGTCTTTTCTGGGGCTGCACTGAGCGACGCAATGAAATTGAGAAACATGCGCACCTTTGCCGGGACATGATGCCGGGACGGATAGAGCGCATAAAGCGGGAACCGTTCGTCGGGCCAGTCGGGGAACAGCGCCGTGAGCCTGCCGTCCGCGAGTAGATGTTCTACACCAAGTTCCATTACCTGAGCAATGCCGTGTCCGGCCACGCAGACGCTATGCATTGTGCCGACATCGTTGACAGTGAGTCGCCCAGCCACCTCAATGGTAATTTTCTTGCGCCCGCGGTGAAATTCCCAGTCGAACGGCCGCCCTGTTTCGGGATCCCGAAACCTTATGCATTGGTGAGTATCGCTTTCGAGCTCGGAGGGTTGTTCAGGGCGGCCCTTGCGCTTGAGGTAGGCCGGTGCTGCGACGGTCAGGATGCGCGTTTCGAGGAGCTTTCGTGCCACAAGGCTGGAAGGCCGAGGCTCGCCAAATCTGACCGCAAGGTCAAATCCGTCGGCGATCATGTCCCCGAGATGGTCTCTTGTGACCAATTCCAGTCGGAGCTCCGGATACTGATCGATAAATGACCCTAGCTTCGGAGCAAGGAGCAGGCGGGAAAAAAAAGGATCGACATTCACCCTTAGGCGACCGCGTACGGCTGTCGCTCCTTCAGTTGCGGACGTCGCGGCCTCTTCAAGTGCCGCGAGCAGTGGCATCACCTGCTCGTAAAGGCGGCGGCCTTCATCCGTCAGCGTGACCGAGCGCGTCGTACGGTCCAGGAGACGGACCCCGAGGCGCGTCTCAAGCCGCGCTATGGAGCGGCTGACACCCGATTGGGACATGTCGAGCATGTCACCCGCACCAGCGAAACTGCCGGTGTCGACTATCGCGGACAGCACACTCATCCCATTCAGAATTCGTTCGTCGAAGCCAGCCATCAATGCCCTCGCGGCATATATCGAGTGCCACTGATGTTATCGCGGAAAGACGTTTCGGCGCACAAATTTGGGCCGTCTAACGGTGCGAATCAGGGAGAAGCAGATGCAGACAAAGGGGAGCGTTAAAAAGTTGAGAGTGCATGGACCGCTAAAGATTAGCCGCTATCCGCCGACAAATAGGGGAAGTTTAAGTTTTTCCGCCAACCGTCACGTAGCGAGCAAGCAATCAACCGGATGGCAAGTTGCATCACTCAGGCAGAAGCTTTGACAATTGCTCAAAAGCCCGACTGCCCGTCCTCGAATTTGCATCGCAGCTTCTCCAGGCGAGCGCATTTTCCATTGCAGCGTGAGCCCGCGAAAAATCGGCGATGTATCGATAGAGGCTGGGGCAAGCACGCCTGTCCGGCATCGGTTAGAAGGCTTACAAGACAGCATATTGAAAGAATGTCATATCGGCGTGCGGTTCGCTAACGCAGAAATCGCGTGTTTCAATTCTAAATCTACAAGGTCATTTTGATGAGCCAGTTCAAAGTTGTGACCCGTCTGTCGGTCGCCTTCGGTGCATTACTCGTTCTTCTTGGCGTAGTTGCCATCGTCGGCTTGTTCGGCATGTCAAAAATTAACGAGGCGCTAACGAGTATCGTCGACCGCAGCACGGAAGAAATGACGCTTGCCCAGACAATGCGCTCCTCCCTGGACCAACGTTCCATCGCCATTCGCGACATGATGCTGGTCGATAACGAGGGCGACGTGAAAGCCAATGTGGAAAAAATAAAGCACGAAGAAGGGATCTATGCGGATGCGTCGCATGCCTTGAATGACATCTTTGTGTCGAGCGGGGTCATCACGGACACGGAGCAAACACTTCTTGCAAAGCTGAGGACAGATGAAGCCTCCACGCTACCGCTGATGGCCAATGTCGTTCAGCTCATTCTTTCAAATGACAAAACCTCGGCCGGCAAGGCTTTGCTACAAGACGTCGTCCCGAAACAAACTCAATGGCGCGGCACGCTTCGATCGTTGATCGAGCTTGAGAAAACGACGATGCACGACAAGGCAAACCGGGCTGAGAGCAGCTATGCGCAGCTCAGGGTCGCGACGATCGGTGCAGCGTTTGCTGCGCTGATCATTGGTGTAATAGGCGCGTTGCTGATCACTCGCAGCATCCTGAAGCAACTCGGTGCGGAGCCCAGCGAAGCGCAGCGCGTGGCCGGCGAAATCGCGGATGGAAATCTTGCCGTTCCGGTAGTGATCGCGCGTGGTGCAAGCGGAAGTTTGATGGCGTCGCTCGAGGCAATGCGCGCACAACTGAGCGGAATTGTCGCGGGAATCAAGACATCGGCCGATTCGATCGCTGTCGCGGCCAACGAAATGGCGCAGGGTAACGTTGACCTGTCGCAACGCACGGAGGAGCAGGCGGCTTCGCTTGAACAGACCGCAGCGAGCATGGAAGAGCTGACGTCGACGGTCAAGCAGAATACCGACAATGCGAAACAGGCAAACATGCTCGCCCAGACTGCATCTGACGCTGCGACCGCGGGCGGACAGGTGGTTGAGCGTGTGGTGACGAAGATGCGGGATATATCCGCCAGCGCCTCGAAAGTGGGCGAGATCATCAATCTGATCGAGGGTATCGCGTTTCAAACCAATATCCTTGCGCTGAACGCTGCGGTTGAGGCTGCGCGCGCAGGTGAGCAAGGGCGCGGTTTCGCTGTTGTGGCCGGAGAAGTGCGTACGCTGGCCCAACGCTGTGCGAGCGCAGCGAAGCAGGTGAAAGATCAGATTGGCGAATCGCTCGATCACGTTGATACGGGGTCGGGCCTGGTAGCCGAAGCCGGCAAGAGCATGAGCGAATTGCTGAGCTCGGTTAAGCAGGTGACTGACATCATGGGCGAAATCTCGGCCGCTTCCTCAGAGCAGAGTACCGGCATGGAGCAAGTCAGCGTAGCGGTTGGTCAGATGGACGAAGTGACGCAACAAAACGCCGCATTGGTCGAACAAGCAACGGCGGCAGCGCAAGCAATGGCCGATCAAGCCAAAAGCTTGCGAGAAGCAGTGGGTGTATTCAGGGTAGGGGCGTCAGGCAATTAGCTTGGGGTCAATCCGGCAGTACTTGGTCGGCCAAGAGCATCGCGTTTCCAACCAACAGTCTCACGGGCATTGTCACGTTGGCGGGGCGGTAACGTAAGATTGAACAGTCCCTTTCTTTATTTTTGCTTCCATGTCCGTCCCACCCGACTTTCTACACGTTTCGCTCGCTTCCCGCCTCATGGGGGAAATCGAGCGCGGGCTGTGGGCTGAGGGTCAGCGACTTCCCTCTGTCCGTGAAATGAGCAGACGGTGCGCCGTTAGCGTGACAACTATCCTTGCGGCTTATCGAGCGCTGGAAGACCGGCAGGTCATCGAGAGCCGTCCGCAAAAAGGGTTCTACGTATGCCACAACGGGTCCCGGCTTGCCGAACCATTCCCGGCGTCTGCCGCGATTGCTGAAACCGAGTCATCCCACACTGCGCTTCGCTACATGGATGACGCTGCGCACACCGTCTGCTTTGGTACGGCCCTGTGTGACAAGGCACTCTTTCCAGTCGTGGCGCTGTCACGCAGCATTGCTCGTGCCGCTCGTGCGCATAGCGCGCTGTTAACGGACGTATCGTTCTCGTCCGGGTCGATGCGTCTGCGCGAAAGTCTGGCTGCCCACGCGAAGACGTGGAACTGCCATCTTTCAGCGGACGAAGTTTTGGTGACCAACGGTTGCATTGAAGCATTCGGTTTGTGTCTTCAGGCGGTTGCGCGCGGGGGAGACGTGATCGTCGTGGAATCGCCGGCGTATTACGGTTTCTTGTCGACGATCGCGCAACTCGGCATGCTGGCTGTCGCACTGCCGTTCCATGACGATCCGGATCGGTCGATTGCGGAGATCGAAAGACTGTCCAGGCGACGGCGCGTCGGCGCATGTCTGCTGTCCACGACCGTGAGCAATCCCGTTGGTGCCAGCATGGACGACGAGACCAAGCAGCGGCTCGTCGACGCACTCGAACGCTTGCAGATACCCCTTATCGAAGACGCGACTTTCAGCGATCTCCACTTCGAAGCAAAACAGCGCGCTGCGAAATCTTATGATCGGAATGGAAATGTATTGTTATGCAGTTCGCTGACAAAGACCCTCGCGCCTGGATTAAGGCTGGGATGGGTGTCGGGCGGAAGACATCACGAGCGGATCGTTTCCTTGAAGCGGACGATGAGCGTGGGGCAGCCGCTTTTGATACAGGAGGCGGTCGGAGATTATCTGACGGGCGGTGGTTACCAGCATCATCTGCGTCAGTTGAGGAATCAATGCCGTCTGCACGTGGTCGAGACGCTGGAGGTGACGAAAAGCGAATTTGGGCCGGAAATTGAGGTCGGGATGCCGAGCGGTGGTTATCTGCTCTGGCTTCGTTTGCCGAACGAGGTCTCCAGTGCGGCGCTTTATCGGCGGGCATTGGGCGAGGGCATCAGCATTGCCCCGGGCACGCTGTTTTCTCCAACGGGCGCTTTCAGCGATTACGTGCGGCTCAATTGCGGGTTTCCCATGACTGACAGCCGGCGTGACGCGCTCGCCCGATTGGGTCGGATGGTGCGAGAACTGCAGCGATTGCCGGGATGACAGCTCCGACGCGCTAAGGCACGTCGCTAAGGCACATCGCTAAGGCACGCGGAAGGTTCCGGCCGATACCGTGACGGCAAACCCGCCGATCTCAATGCGTCGCGCCGGGTCGGGTCCTTTCCAGAAAACGCGTCCTGCCCGTCCGACCTGTCGTCCCTGGCTAATGACGCTGTCCGCACTGCCTTCTCTCCAGTCGTTCTGCCGAGCGACCCATGCAGCAGCACACGCGTTTCCACCTCCACAAACAGCGTCTTCCGGCACGCCGATCGCAGGCGCAAACGATCGCACTTCATAGTCTGCATCGCCGGCATGGGCCCGCCCCAGTACCGTGATGCCCGAAACATTGTGAAGCGCGCTCAACGCCAGCACCCGATCCATGGAGGGTCTCAGTGCGTTCACGTCTGACGCGCGTTTCATTTCTACAATGATCCAACGCGCGCCTGCTTCGACGAGTGCGGTCTTCGCGAGAGCCGCGTTGCATCCGATCGCGTTCAGGACCTCCGTATGGCCCGCATCATCCAGTTGTTCGACCGTCGGGATCGGCGTGCGGAAAGAGATTCTTCGCTTTGCACCGGCCGCCGTAACGCACATATCGATGCAACCAGCTAAGCATAGCTGAGTAAATCGACCCGCTTGGGGCGCTATGAGACCTTCTTCAAGCAATACATGCGCCGCACCAATCGATGGATGGCCTGCGAATGCCAATTCGCATGAGGGCGACCAGATCCTTACCTGATAGTCCGCCGCGTGCTCAGTGTCATGGTGCGCGTTCAGGGGCAGCACGAAGACAGTCTCCGGCATGCCGGTCCAGCGCGCAATCCGGA
>Ga0153929_1000199_pt1 | contig 23572 bp, 22 predicted proteins | sample TSNJ013MetaG_FD_104689 | JGI IMG/M metagenome (GOLD analysis project Ga0153929, IMG submission 104689) | Attine ant fungus gardens microbial communities from New Jersey, USA - TSNJ013 MetaG | ecosystem: Host-associated > Fungi > Mycelium > Unclassified | place: USA: New Jersey, Wharton State...
TCTCGCGGCCCGGCTGGGTTTGCCCGGCGACACGACCAACGGCCCCGTTCCCTTCAAGTTGCCCCATAGCGTAAGAACCGGTGCGACCATCGCGCCATTGATCGATCCCGCGGCCAGAACGGCCTCCCTCGTATCGGAGAATCCTGCATGAAAATTCGTCATGTCCTGGCTACGCTGCTTGCAGCAACGGCCACTTTTTGCGCGGCCGGCGCGGCGTATGCTGGCAACACCGCCGACAGCACCGCGATCTGCTACAACTGCCCGCCGGAGTGGGCGGACTGGGCGAGCCAGATTGCTGCCATCCAGAAGCAGACCGGCATTCGCGTGCCGTTCGACAACAAGAATTCCGGCCAGGCCATTGCGCAGATGATGGCCGAGCAGAAGAGCCCGATTGCCGACGTGGTGTATCTCGGCGTTTCATCGGCGTTCCAGGCAAAAGACAAGGACCTCGTGCAGCCGTACAAACCCGCGCACTGGGACGATATTCCTGCCGGCATGAAGGATCCCAACGGCTACTGGTTCGCGATCCATTCCGGCACGCTGGGCTTTTTCGTGAACAAGGACGCGCTCGACGGCAAGCCGGTACCGCGCTCGTGGGCGGACTTGTTGAAGCCGGAATACAAGGGCATGGTCGGCTATCTTGATCCGTCGTCGGCATTCGTGGGATACGCGGGCGCAGTGGCGGTGAACCAGGCGCTGGGCGGCACGCTCGATAACTTCAAGCCCGGTCTCGACTGGTTCGCGAAGATGAAGGCCAACGCGCCGATCGTGCCGAAGCAGACCGCGTATGCACGCGTGATGTCGGGCGAGATTCCGATCCTGCTCGACTATGACTTCGACGCGTATCGCGCGAAATACAAGGATCACGCGAACGTGGAGTTCGTGATCCCGAAGGAAGGCACGATCGTAGTGCCGTATGTGATGAGCCTTGTGAAGGGCGCACCGCATCAGGCGAACGGCGAGAAGGTGCTGGATTTCGTGCTGTCGGATGAAGGCCAGCGCTTGTGGGCGAACGCGTATTTGCGACCGGTGCGGGGCGGAACGCTGCCGCCTGACATAGCCGCCAAGTTCCTGCCGGCGTCGGAGTATGCGCGCGCCAAGGACGTCGACTTTGCGAAGATGGCGGCCAAGCAAAGCGCGTTCGGCGAAGAGTATTTGCGCGTCATGCACTGAGCTTCCAGCAATGCAAGACTCCACCTTTTCCACCCGTGCGCGGATCTTCCTGCTGGCGCCCGCGCTTGCCGTGTTCTTCGCGTTCTGGCTGCTGCCGCTGGTCGCGTTGCTGCAAGCCAGCGCGGTGCCGGACGCGTTCACCGCGTATCGCGAGGTCCTGACCAACTCGCGTTATCTGCATAGCTTGCTCGCGACAATTGCGCTGTCGCTGGCGGTGACGGCGGCGACGCTGGCTTTGTCGACCATCGCGGGTTTGTTTCTCGCGCGCCGTGAGCTGCCGGCCAAGCGGTTACTGGTCGCACTGCTGACGTTTCCGCTCGCGTTTCCCGGCGTGGTGGTGGGGTTCATGGTGATCATGCTGGCCGGGCGCCAAGGGTTGATCGGCGCCATTTCCACGCGGCTGACAGGGGACCGCTGGGTGTTCGCTTATTCACTCAGCGGTTTGTTCCTGGGCTACCTGTATTTTTCGATTCCACGCGTGATCGTCACCGTCATGGCGGCTGCAACGAAGCTGGATGCGTCGCTGGAAGAAGCGGCGCGCTCGCTGGGGGCGTCGCCGTGGCGCATCTTTATCGATGTGGTCATGCCTGCCCTGATGCCTGCGTTGATCGCAGCGGGTGCGGTGTGTTTTGCTACCGCGATGGGTGCTTTCGGCACCGCGTTCACACTCGCCACCGACCTCGACGTATTGCCGATGACCATCTACACCGAGTTCACGCTGAACGCGAATCTTGCGACGGCAGCGGCGTTGTCGATCGTGCTCGGCCTCGTTACCTGGGCCGTGCTGGCAGTTGCTCGCAGCCTCACCGGCGCGACCGTCGCCGCTACCGCATGAGGACGCCGATGCCTGAGTTCCTGAAACCGCGCCGTCTGCTTGTTGCGGGGCAATTGCTGCTGACGCTTGCGCTGGTTGCGTTCATGGTCGTGCCCGTGGTGATGTCGGTGATGGCCGGATTGACCGTCAACTATTTTCGCGGCGTGTCGAGCGGGCTGACGCTCAAATGGCTCGAGCAGGTGTGGGCGATGTATCAGGATTCGGTCTGGTTATCGATCGAGATCGCGCTTGCAACGCTTGCCATCACGCTCGCTATTGGCGTGCCGGCGGCGTATGCGCTGGCACGCAGCAATACGCGCTGGGCGCGGTTTGTAGAAGAACTGCTGGTGCTGCCGATCGCGTTGCCGGGTCTTGCTACGGCGTTGGCCTTGTTGTCGGTGTACGGCGGCTGGAGCGCGTTTCGCTCGAGCATGTGGTTCATCGTCGCCGGGCATGTGGTCTTCACCTTGCCGTTCATGGTGCGCTCGGTTGCCGCCGTTTGCGCGGGCACCGACCTGCGAACCATGGAAGAAGGCTCGGCAAGTCTGGGCGCATCGTTTACGCAGCGGTTCCTGACAATCGTGCTGCCGAATGCGCGTCCCGGCATTGTTGCCGGTGCGCTCGCGGTGCTGACTTTGTCGATAGGCGAATTCAACCTGACCTGGATGCTGCATACGCCCGACACCAAGACGCTGCCGGTCGGACTCGCCGATGCATACGCGTCCATGCGTCTTGAGGTCGGCAGCGCCTACACCATCCTGTTCCTGCTGATGACGCTGCCGTTGCTGATTGCGATGCAGTGGCTGGGTGTCGATCCGGCTGGCGCGCAGAGCGCCCGCGCCGCGGCAAAACGCAAGCGCGCGTTGTCGCAAAGCAGCGCACCGGGGCAGCAAACCCTTACCCAACCTGTAGAGACTGCACGATGAGACTCGAAGCTGTTCCCGTCACCCTCAGCCGTTGCGCGAAAACGTTTCGCGGGCAGCGTGTGCTCGAACCCGTCGATCTCAGCATCGAACCCGGCGAAACGCTGGTGCTGCTCGGACCGTCAGGCTGCGGCAAGACCACCACGCTGCGCCTGATCGCGGGGCTGGAAAAACCCGATGTCGGCGGCCGCGTGAGCTTCGGCGCCGACGATGTCACGGCATTGCCCATCGAACGCCGTCAGGTCGGCATGGTGTTCCAGAACTACGCGCTATTTCCTAATCTCACGGTGCGCGGCAACGTGGGTTATGGTTTGTGGATCCAGAAGGTGGAGGCGTCGGCGGCGCGTCGGCGAGTAGATGAATTGCTCGAGATGACCGAGTTGACCGCACACGCGGACAAGCCGATAACGGAGTTATCCGGCGGTCAGCGGCAGCGTGTTGCGCTGGCACGCGCGCTCGCACCGAGGCCGCGTGTATTGTTGCTTGATGAACCCCTGACCGCACTCGATGCCCGCCTGCGCGAGACCTTGCGTGCCGAGATGAACGCGTTGCTGCGCGAGCTTCGTGTGACCAGCATCTATGTCACGCATGACCAGTCCGAAGCAATGGCCCTGGCTGACCGAATTGTCGTGATGAGCGCCGGGCGCATCGAGCAATGCGGTACCCCGCGCGAGATCTATTACCAGCCGGCGAGCCGCGCGGTGGCGCAATTCATCGGCACATTGAACCGGGTGGCGGGGGAGTGCCGCGATGACGCATTCGTCACGCTTGGCGGTACGATTAGCGTGACGGGACTGGTCGCGCAACTGCGCGCGCGGGACGGTGCCCGGTCGGAAATTTTCTTCCGGCCGGAAGACGCGGTGCTTGTCGATCCGCAGTCTGCGCAGTTGCGCGGCGCGGTGGAGTCGGCGCTGTTTTTGGGTGAACGCACCCGCTTGAAAATCAGGGACGCGGCGCCGGATGCATTGATTGTCGATGTGCCCGGCCGTGTCGAACTGGCGGAGGGAACGGCCGTGGGGATATCGGTGCGCGATGAAGGTTGGGTCGCGTTGCACTGATCCTCCTGATCGGGGTTCCGTTCGCTTGAAGCCAAACCAAGGAGATACCATGCTGCTCGCTCAAATCACCGATTTGCATATCAAGCTGCCCGGTGTGCTCGCGTATAAAAAAGTCGATACGGCAGCCTGTCTGCGCGCTTGTGTCGAACGGTTGAACGCGCTGAGTCCGCGTCCGGATGCCGTGCTGGTGACCGGAGATCTGGTGGACTTTGGTACCGCCGATGAATATCGTCACTTGGCGGCGTGCTTGAAACCGTTGGAAATGCCGGTGTATCTGATGGTCGGGAATCACGACGATCGCGCGGCGTTGCGCGAAGTTTTCGATGCGGGTTATCTGCGCGAAAGCGGTACCGGCGACGACTTTGTGCAATACGTTTTTGACGTGCAGGATATGCGGGTCATCGCGCTGGATTCGCAGAAGCCGCAGCAAAGCCCGGGTACGTTATGCGACGCGCGTCTTGCGTGGCTTGAGCACCAGTTGGAGGCCGCTGAGGGTCGCCCGGTGATTGTCGCGTTGCATCATCCGCCGTTTGCCACCGGTATCGGGCATATGGACGACATGGCGCTTGACTGGCAGGCTTCGTCGAAGCTCGAGGCGCTGATTTCGCGGTACCCGAACGTGGAGCGCGTTTTGTGCGGGCATGTGCATCGGCCGGTGCATAAGCGCTTCGCGGGAACGATCGCTTCCATCGCGCCGTCGACCGCGCATCAGGTGGTGCTTGATCTGCATGTGGATGCACCGTCGGCGTTCGTGCTCGAGCCGGGGGCGTTTGCCCTGCATTATTGGACAGAGGGCGTGGGGCTTGTGTCGCATCATGAATACGTCGAGCAGTTCGACGGGCCGTATCCGTTCTTCGATGACGATGGGGAGTTGGTGGATTAAAAGCCTGGCGGGTTATGCCCCCAGCGCCAACCCGCCCACCCTCACCATCAACCCACCTCCGTTCTCGAGATTGTGGATATCGAGCGTAGCCCCATGCCGTCCCGCAATGCTCGATGCAATCGCGAGTCCCAGCCCGCTGCCCGACCCTTGCGCACCGGCACCGCGGTAAAACCGGTCGAACACCCGGTCCAGTTCATCGGGCGCAATGCCCGTTCCCGTATCTACCACTTCAACGCCCACGCCCTGTGTATCGCGCGTGAGGATCACATCGACCTTGCCGCCCTCGGGCGTATGGCGAATCGCGTTATCGATCAGGTTGTTCAGCAGGATACCCAGTGAATCTTCGTCGCCCATTACTACATAGTCGTCCGATGCATCGTGCGAGCGCTCCTCCAGCCCCAGATCGATACCCTTGGCCTCCGCCAGCCATGACAGGTCGCTCACTGACCGTTCCGCGAGACGCCGCAGACTCATGGGCGCTACCGACGCCGCCCGGTTCGCGTCCTCGCGCGCCATGACCAATAGCTGATGTGCAAGGTGAATGATCCGGTTGAGCCGTCCCTCGAGACGCTCGAGCGTCTGGCCAACGCCTTGCAACGTCCCGTCACGCCGGGCCGCCTGAAGCTGCAGCTTCAACGCGGTCAGCGGCGTGCGCAACTCGTGCGCGGCGTCTGCAACGAAGATTCGCTGCGCCTGCGACGCATCGTTCAAACGCCGCAGCAAGTCGTTCAACGCATCGACCAGCGGACGGATCTCCACTGGCACCTTCGTGCCCGCCTGTAACGGCTCAAGCGAGTCGAGCGAGCGCCGCGATAACGCACGCGATAACCCGCCGATCGGCGCGAGTCCCCGGGCCACGACAAACAACACCAGCATAATGGTCACCGGCACCACCAGAGCCAGCGGCCACAACGTGCGCCAGGCGAGCCGCAGCGCCAGATCCTCGCGAACGGAGAACGGTTGCGCCACCTGGATGTACCGGTCCGGCTGCTGCAGGCCGAACACGCGCCATCGATATTCGTGGCGTTCGATTGACTGGAATCCTTCAGCGATATGCGGCAACGCCGGTTCCCTGATCGAGTGGTAAACGAGCTTGCCCTGCTTGTCCCAGATATCGATCGCAATACGGTCGTCGGATATAACGTTGAAGTCGTGGCTGGGCTGCTCGACAGCGCCGGCGGTAGCAATATTTGCCGGCAACGACAGCGCGACGGTGCGCAACTCGTAGTCGAACAACTCGCCCGCTTCGCGGCGTGCGGTGTCGAAGATGCCGTAGCCCGCCGCCAGCGAAGTCGCGGCCAATCCGAAGATCAGCCAGCCGAGCAGCCAGCGGCGTATGGATGTCATTCGAGTCCCTTGAGCCGGTAGCCCACGCCCCGGATCGTCAATATCTGCTCCGCGCCAATCTTGCGCCTGAGACTGTGGACATGCACTTCAATGGTATTGCTGCTCACTTCCTCACCCCAGCCGTACAGCTTCTCCTCCAGTTCCGCCCGCCTGAAAACACGTGTTGGCTCCTCGATCAGCACCTGAAGCAACGCGAACTCGCGCGGCACCAGCGGCAGCGGCACACCGGCCTTGCTCGCCTCGTGCGAGGCGGGATCGAGGGCAAGTTCGCCATGCGTATAGACGGGCTGCTTTTGTCCGCTGCGACGTCGCAGCGCCGCGCGCACGCGCGCAGCGAGTTCGTCGAGATCGAAGGGTTTCATGAGGTAGTCGTCGGCGCCCGCATCCAGTCCGCGAACGCGGTCGTCCACGGCATCGCGCGCGGTCAGGATGATGACTGACGCCGCGCCGCCTGCCTTGCGGTACGTGTTCAACACCTGGATGCCATCGCGTTTCGGCAAGCCGAGGTCGAGCAATACGAGGTCGTACACCCCATTGCCAAGCGACAGATCAGCGGCGCGTCCGTCCGCCGCCCAGTCGATCGCGTAACCGAGCCGACGCATGGAGTCGAGCACGGTCTCGGCAATCATCTCGTCGTCTTCCACCAGTAATAGCCGCATCGTCAACTCTCCCAGGTCCTACCAACAAGTATGGAGCATCAATTGTCGGCGGCCCGTGCTTAAGCGTTCCTTAAGCACGGGCTTCCTAGAATCGGCCGCTCCTTCGATGAATCTTGCCCGTTCACTTTCTTCTCCCAGGAGCCAGGCTTGCCTGCATTGTCCGCCATCCCGAGTTCCCACCTGTGCAAGCTAGTGTGCGCCAGCACGTGCTTGGCGCTGCTGGCCGGCTGCACCTGGTATCACCGCGAGCCGCTGGCGACGCGAGACACATCGACCACGCTCACTACGCTCTCACGCGTGCAGATCGACCCGGCGACCATGCCCTTGCCTGAGCTCGCCGCGCATCGCTTCGACCCCTCGGACGGCCTCGACATCGAAGAGGTCGCCATGCTGGCCGTGGCGAACAATCCTGACCTGAAGCTCGCCCGCGACGACCTGGGCATTGCACGGGCACAAGCCTTTTCGGCGGGATTGCTGCCCGATCCGCAACTCGCTGTTTCCAGCGATTACCCGGGCATGGAGGGCGCCACGCGTGCGTTCAATTATGGCTTGACCATGGACGTGCTGGCGATCTTCACGCGCGGCCCCAACAAGCAGTCGGCGGACGCGACCGTCGCGAAGACCGATCTCGGCCTGCTCTGGCAGGAGTGGCAGGTCGTGGCGCAAGCAAAACAACTGTTTATCAAGGCGCGCTTTCAAGAGGACACGCTGCCGTTGCTTGCGCAACAACGCGACCTGTCGCGCACACGATATGAACGCATGGCCGCGGCCCAGCGCGACGGCAACCTGACCGAAGACACACTGACTGCCGCGCTGACTTCGTATAGCGACGCGCGCAAGCTTTATACCGACGCTGAACGCGCGGCCGAGCAGACGCACCATGACCTGAACCAGTTGCTGGGTTTGTCTCCCGATGTGCAATTGCAGCTTGTGGGCAAGCCCGAAGACACGCCGCTCGACACCACCACGGTGGATAGCGCGCTCGCCGTGCTGCCGCGCCGGCGACCCGATCTGTTGGCCCTGCAAGCGGGCTACGAGGCGCAGGAGCAAAAGTATCGTGCGGCGATCATGAGCCAGTTTCCGTCGCTGACGGTGGGGTTCGACCGGCAGCGCGACACGTCGAATATCTACACGTCCGGCTTCCAGATCAACCTGAGCTTGCCCATTTTCAACCGCAACCGCGGCAATGTCGCGATCGAGCAAAGCACGCGCCAGCGCCTGCGTGACGAATATCAAAACCGCCTGAACCAGGCATTCGCGGACGTAGCCCATCTGCGAGCCGACGACGCCATCCTCTCGCGCCAGCTTGAGCAGACCGAAGCGGCGTTGCCCGGGACGGAGCATGCGGCGCGCGACGCCGCCGCGGCCTTTGCCGAGCACAACCTGACGCTCGGTGCGTACACGGATGCGATGTCGGCCGCGCTGACCAAACGTGTGGATATCGCGACACTGCGCGAGTCGCGGGCCGAACAGCGTGTCGGCCTCCAGGCGTTGCTGGGCAGCGTGATCCCCGACGCCTTTTCTTCCGACCTGACCCTGACCGAAGCCCATGCAAAATAACCGGCTTTCGATGCACGCCTGCATCGCCCTTTGTTCTTGCTTCAGCGTTTTCTTCGAAGCCAGCAACGCTCTTGCCGATGACACCGCGGTCGTCGTCACAACCGCCCCGGTCCAGCGCGCGCCGATAGCGCAACCGGTGCGCGCCTACGGAATCGTCGCGGCATCGGCGGCCAATCTCACATCGATCAACCTGCCCTACGTGGCACGAATTACGCAACTGCGTGTGCAGACGGGGCAGCCGGTCAGGCGCGGCGATCCGCTGTTTGTCGTGCAGGCCGACCCCGCTGCCGCGCTTGCCGCTACGCAGGCAAGAAGCGCCGCGACGCTGGCCGACGGCGAGCTCGCGCGGACCCAGTCGCTGTTCGACAAGGGCCTTGCCACCGCGTCGCAACTGGCCAGCGCACGCAAGGCGGCACAGGATGCCCGGGAGGCGCTGGCGTCGCAGGCACAGAGCGGGATCACGAGCGGAGCCAAGGTCGTTGCGTCGCCCATCGACGGCGTGGTGTTGCAGGTTTCGGCGGGACAGGGCGATCAGGTGCAGGCGGGGGCGCCGATCATGCAACTCGCCGGCGCGGACAGTGGCCGCGCCGCGCGCGGCAACGTGATGCTGGCGGTCGAACCCTCGGAAGCCGTCAACATCCATGCCGGCGATGAGGTCCGCCTGCGCGGCCTGTCGACCTCGCTCTCGAAGGTCTCCATGACCGGGCGTGTGGTCCTGGTGGGCGCGTCCATCGACCCGCAAAGCCAGCTCGTCGATGTGGGCGCGAACGTGCCGCTCGGCAATAGCGCGTTCATTCCCGGTACGCACGTGGCTGCCGATATCGATACGAACCGCGGTACGCACTGGGTGGTCCCGCGCTCGGCCGTGCTCAAGGACGACCACGGCGATTTCGTGTTCCAGGTCATGTCCGGCAACAAGGCGCACCGCGTGAATGTGGTGACGCAGATAGAGGACCGCGACCGCTATGGCATTGACGGTCCGCTCAATGCGGCGCAGCAGGTGGTGGTCAGCGGCAACTATGAGTTGAAGGACGGCATGACGGTGCAGGGCGCCGGAGGCGCGCCACGATGAACTTCGGCCAATGGATGCAGGCGCACCGGCGCTCATTGCTGTTCGTGATCGGGTTGCTCGCGGTTGCCGGCGCACTGACCGCGTTCCGGCTGCCGATATCGCTGTTCCCGAACGTGGCGTTCCCGCGTGCCGTTGTCTCGCTCGATGCCGGCGACCGCCCCGCCGAGCAGATGGCGACGCTCGTCACCATGCCGGTGGAAGAGGCGCTTCGGCGCGTGCCCAACGTGCTCGATGTCGAATCAAAGACGAGCCGCGGGTCCGCCGAGATATCGGTGAACTTCAACTGGGGCACCGACATGGCGCAGGCCACGCTGCAGGCGCAATCGTCGATCAGCGAGATCCTCGGGACGTTGCCGCAAGGCACGTCGATGCAGGTCCGCCGCATGGACCCGACGGTGTTCCCGGTGCTCGCGTACAGCCTGACGTCGAAGCAGCAATCGCTTTCCGCGCTGCACGACCTGGCGCAGTTCCAGATGCGGCCGCTGTTGTCGTCCGTGGAAGGGGTGGCGCGCGTGGACGTGACCGGCGGCGCGACCGACGAGTTCGAAGTGGCCGTGGACCCCGCCCGGCTCGCGGCCTACAAACTCTCGCTTGCCGATGTATCGAAGGCGATCAGCGCGAGCAACGTGCTCATGGCGACCGGCCGGATCGAGGATCACTACAAGCTCTATCTGGTCATAGCGGATGCGACCATTACGAAGCTCGACGATCTGAGGAACGTGGTGGTGGCGGCGAACGGGTCCACCCAAATCCGGCTCGGCGGTGTCGCCACGGTGCGCGCAGGCGTCACGCCGCAATGGATGCGCGTGACCGCCGACGGCCAGGACGCAGTGCTTGTCAACATCTACCAGCAGCCGGGTGCGAACAGCGTCGCCATGGCGAAGGCGATCCGCGCCAAGCTGAGCGTATTCCAGCCGCAGATGCCGCCGGGCGTGCGCCTCGCCAACTGGTACGACCAGAGCGAACTGGTGACCGCAGCGGCCACGAGCGTGCGTGACGCGATCATGATCGGCGTCGTGCTCGCCGCGCTGACACTGTTCGCATTCCTGCGCAACTGGAAGATCACTGCGATTGCGGTCGCGCTGGTGCCGGTCGTGATGGCCGCGACCATTCTATTGCTCGATGTGTTCGGCATGGGCTTCAACATCATGACGCTCGGCGGCATGGCGGCGGCGGTGGGCCTGGTGATCGACGATGCGATCGTGATGATCGAGCATATCGTGCGGCGCATGCGCGAGGGCGGCGCGAATGCGTTTCATGGCCGCGTGATGGCGGCCGCGCTCGAATTCACCCGGCCGCTTGCCGGGTCGTCCGCGGCGACGCTGATCATCTTCGTGCCCCTCGCTTTCCTGTCCGGTGTGACGGGCGCGTTCTTCAAGGCGCTGTCCGTCACCATGGCAAGCGCGCTCCTCATTTCGTTCATGGTCACCTGGCTCGCCGTGCCCATCCTCTGCGACCGATGGCTCAAGCCCAAGGACGCGGAGGAGCACAAGGAGACTCGCCTCGCGACGTGGATGAACAAGCACTACGCGACCTTGATCGGCCGCGTCAGCGCACGGCCGGTGCTTGTCCTGATCGGCCTCGTACCGCTGGTTGTTGTCGCTGCGTTCGCGTTCACCCGGGTGGGCAGCGGGTTCATGCCGACCATGGACGAAGGCGGTTTTGTGCTCGACTATCACACCGAGCCGGGTACATCGATCAGTGAAACCGACCGGCTGATGAAGCAGGTCGAGGCAATTGTCAGCGCCAATCCAAATGTCGCCACTTACTCGCGGCGGACCGGCGCAGGCTTGGGCGGCGATCTGAACGAGCCGAACCGGGGAGACTTTTTCGTGCGCCTGAAGTCCGGCAAGCGCGAGCCGATCGAGACCGTGATGGAGGAGATTCGCTCGAAAGTGGAAACGAACGTGCCCGGGGTCAGTATCGAACTTGCTCAGCTGATGGAGGACCTGATCGGCGATCTGACGGCGGTGCCGCAGCCCGTGCAGATCAAGATCTACTCCGACGACCAGATCACCCTCAACTCGACCGCGCAGAAGGTGGCTGAGGCGATTGGCAAGGTCAAGGGCGTGGTCGATGTGAACGACGGCATCAATCCCGCCGGCGACGCGCTTGAACTGCACATCAGGCCGGATGCGGCGGCGGCCGAAGGCATGGATCCGCAGAGCATCGCGCAGGCTGTCTCCGACATGGTGCAAGGCAATATTGCCACGCAGTTCCAGGATGGGCCGAAGACGGTTGGCATTCGGGTTCGGGTGGCCGGTGCGCTCGCACTTACCGATACGCAGCTCGGCCAGTTGCAGATCCGCGCGCCGGACGGCCACCTGTTCGCGCTGGATCGCGTGGCTTCGCGCGTGAGCGTGACGGGCCAGCCGGAAGTGAGCCGGGACAACCTGAAGCGCATGGTAGCGGTGACGGCGCGTATCGATGGGCGCGACCTGGGCTCGACCATCGCCGACGTGCAGAAAGTGCTCGCCACGGACAAGCTGCTGCCCACGGGCGTGTATTACGAACTCGGCGGTTTGTATCAACAGCAGCAGATCGCTTTCAAGGGTTTGATGACCGTATTCGGCGCGGCTGTCGCGCTGGTATTTGGCCTGCTGCTGTTTCTCTACGAGCGTTTTCGCATTGCGCTGGCCGTGCTTGCCATGCCCTTGCTGGCGACCGGCGCGGTGTTTGTCGGCCTGTGGGTCACAGGCATTGAACTCAACATCTCCGCGATGATGGGTATGACGATGATCATCGGCATTGTCACCGAGGTAGCGATCTTCTATGTATCGGAGCTGCAGGGGTTGATGCGCGACGAGGAGATGCCGCTCGACCGGGCGTTGATAGAAGCGGGCCGGAACCGTTTGCGCCCGATTGCCATGACGACTATTGCGGCCATTCTTGCGTTGCTGCCGCTGGCGTTTGCGCTGGGCCAGGGATCGGCCATGCAGCAACCGCTGGCGGTGGCGATCATCTCCGGTTTGATCGTGCAGTTGCCGCTGGTGCTGCTGCTGTTGCCGGTATTGCTGCAGTTGTTGATGAAACCGCGGCGCACAAAGGAATAAGGCAAAGGAATAAAACAAGGGGCGCTGGATCAGCGCCCCTCATCGAGTTACACAAACTAGCTTCACAACACTCAGCCCTCAGCCGCGGGACTTTCATCCCGCGTGCACAACACCCTGATCAGTGATGCGAGAAAAGGGAGTTATGCGGGCCCATTGGAATGACACTGCTTGACTGGCTCGATCCGTAGGTCGAGGGGCCGTATGCGTTGTTTGCGCCGTCCTGTTGATCTGCGTGACGAGTCGTATTCGAAGCGGTCTCCTGACCTGCCGGGTAGAGCGTTTTCGACGGGGGAACCGTCCCTTGTTGTTCAGCGTTGACCAGGTCGGCGCGCACTTGCGCACGGGTGACCGGATCGTTCGCGGTCTGTGCGAACGAAGCGAGCGGAAGCGTCAGGGCCGAGGCGGCGAGCAATGACAGTACGAGCGATTTCATGATGCGTTCTCCTGGAACGAAAGGTCATCCGGCGTATCCGGATATGGGATGGCTACATCGCGAAAAGTGCCGTAACCGTCACCTCATCAATCGCGATGCATCCTTCCAGATTACGCAGTGCTCCTTAACATTTCCTTACCTGGAAACGTATGGTTTTAGCGACACGTCCGCCGCTGGCCGGGCCTTAAGGAAAGCTTAAGCACGCGCATAGCACAATGACTGTAACTGTGTGTAATAATCCATCCCCGTCCCGGTTACTTCGCTGACACAAAGCTGCATTAATGAATATTCAAAACGCCCGCCGCTGGGCGCCGCGAGGCAAGCGTGTGTGGTTGATGAGTGCGCTTGCGCTTTGTGTCGCAAGCGGGGTCAGACTCGCCTTGCACCCGTTTCTCGGCCCGGTCATGCCAGGTGTCGCTTTCTGTATAGCGGCAGCCATGGTCGAATACTTCTTCGGTCTCGTTCCTTCGCTGACGGTCATGCTGCTTGGACTGGGCATTGCCGATTTCCTGTTCGTGCCGCCTTACGGACACATTACGATAGTTACTCGCGATGACGTCATGCTGGCGATTTCGTACCCGCTCGTCACGCTGTCCACCATCACCCTTATCGAACGGCTGCGGCGCGCGCAATTCGGTGCTGAAATGATCGCGGCGGTGGCGCTGTCGCGCTATGAAATGCTCCTGCGCGCCGACAATGAACGTGCGCTGTCGCGCCGGGTTGTGGATGAAACGCATCGGCTGGTGCGGCATCTGCCGCATTACCACGACGCCATCATCCTGCTGCAGGCAGTCGATCGCGACGCGGCGCAAGGCGCCAAGGAAATGGCGCCCGGACGGCTTTTCGCCAATGCCCATCCCGACGACATCGAACGGTTGCAGCGTGGTTTGCAACCGGGGCGGCACCGCGTGCGGATCGGCTCCGGCGACGGCATGCATAAACTGGTGGAATGCATCTGCGAGCGCTTTACCACGCACGCCGGCGAGTTCCTGATCCTGCGCACGGTTGAATAGCGTGACAAAGGAACCGCCCGCGTTGAACGGCTCGATCTTTTATCCCGGCAGCGATCACGCTGTGCTGATGCTGCACGGCCTGTCCAGCTCGCCGCTCGAAATGCGCCATCTCGCGCGTTACCTGAATAGCGAAGGGCTCACCACGTGCGCGCCCAACCTCTACGGTTACAGCGCGGGCACGCCGGAACTACGCATGGAAGCATGGGTAGCGGCCGCGGTCCGGGAATTCGATGCGCTGAGCGCCCGTTACCCCCGAGTGTCCGTGTGCGGCCTCTCCATGGGCGCTACGCTGGCGCTGGGGCTCATGCGTGAGCGCCCCAGCGCGCAAGCTATCGTGCTGCTGTCCGTCACGCTCGACTACGACGGCTGGGCTATGCCGTGGTACCGCTTCCTGCTTGGGTGGGCTTATTACACGCCGTTGCGCAATCGCTGGAGATACCGCGAGGAGTCGCCGTTCGGGCTGCGCAACGAGGCGTTGCGCGCGAAGATCGGCCGCGCCATGCAGCGTAACGACTTGAGCGAAGTCGGCCCGTCGAGCATCTCGCTTCCCGCGTTGCACGAAGCCAGCCGCCTTGCCGCGAGCGTGAGAAAAACACTGGCGGCGCTCAAGAACGATTGCCTGCTGATCCATGCAATTGACGACGAGACGTCCAGCCCGCGCAATGCGCAGTTCGTTGCGGCGAACATTGGATCGACGGTTCTGCGCACCATCTATCTCGACGATTCGTATCACATGATCACCTCCGACAACGAGCGGGAAATCGTTGCGCGCGAGACAGCCGTGTTTCTCAAGGAAAGCGAGGTTGCCAGCAGTGCCGAAGGTGGCGCGAAGCCGGTGGTTTCGAAGGCGCTGGCCCGACGTCTCCGGCAGATGGCGTCCATCGGTAAATAAAGCCCGGGCAGCAGCCCGGCGGCGGCCTGAAGCGGCGTCGAAGCTTTCAAAACAATTTTTGGTAACTGAACGCTCCGCGCGCGGATAAGCGTGGCTTAAGCATGTCCCGCCCACTCTACGCGGAGCGCGGATTCAATCATGCATGCGGTGGCCGATTTCTCTTGGACTACCGCAGTGCTGCATTCCGCGCTGCCGGTCGACATGGGCGCAGCATCGGATGGAAGCGGGCCTTGTTCGAGATCGAAAGCAAATTCCGCTTGGGCGCGAGCCCGGAGAGACTGTCATGCAAAGCACCCTGTCGATCGCATTGCGCGCGCGCCCACGCGGTGCTGTTGTCGGCGTCGGTGGCGGTGCTGACGGCGGTTTGCCTTTGCATCGTCCTGCTGCTGCACGTGCCGCTGGATAATCCGGGCACGTTCGGGCACCGGGCGACGTTATTCGGTATCGCGGTGCTCGGTGCGCTGTTTGTGCGGCACAAGGCACGCTGCGCGTTCAGGGCCGCCTTGCAGACGCGCCAGATCCGGTTGAGCGACGTCAACGCGAACGGTATTTTCATCAGCGACGGCTGCCCGCACGCGTGGCTGGTTCAGATGTACGCCGAGCTTTGTCCGGTGGCGGCGCGTCGGCAGATCGAGTCGGGAAGCCCTGCACGCAATGTGCGAGGGCCGAAGGCGAGCGATTGACGGCGCTGCGGGCGCCTGCCGTCAATCGGGTCAGGAAGGGCAGGTGAGGGTCAGGTCTGCCCGCAGCGCACGCTGCGAGCGACCGGTCTGCGTTTCAGAAGTAGTGGCAGACGTAGTCAACGGTTTCAATCACTTCGATCTCGAAGCTGGTGTTGCCCGGCACGGTGATGGACTCGCCCGCGCCGTATTCACGCCACGCGTCTTCTCCCGGATTACGTACACGGCACCGGCCAGCGTTCACATCGATCTGTTCAGGCGCTTGCGTCGAGAACGTCAGCAACGCCGGGAAAATGACGCCCAGCGTCTTGCGCGTGCCATCGCTCAGAAGAACGGTATGCGACACACATTTGCCGTCGAAGTAAATGTTTGCGCGCTTGAGGATCGAGGCGTTGTCGAATTGTGCAGTCGTTGTCATGCGTTGAAATCCCTATAGTCCGGTTTGTTGGATCGGCATGGCCGACCCTTTAAGCGTGGTTTGCTGCCCCGCAAAACATAGTCATTATCCTGCCGCTTGGCAATGACCCCGTGCACGTGTCATGCGCCCGGCCGGCAGGCACGGAAATGCTAGATAGGGAAACTGGTCGTCGAGAGGATTTCCTTCAGGACCATGAATGTCCTCACCTGGCGCACGCCCGGCAAATACAGCAACTGCTCGGCATGCAGGCGGTTAAAGCTCTCGCTGTCGCGCGTGCGGACCAGCATGAAGCAGTCGAACTCGCCCGTCACAATGTGGCACTCCATGCACCCCGAAACCTTTTGGGCGGCTTTCTCGAACGCGGCGAAAGACTCCGGCGTGGAGCGATCCAGCACCACGCCGATGATCATCAGCATGCCCGCGTTTAGTTTCTTCGGGTCCAGCAACGCGACCGTGCCACGGATCAGGCCGGCTTGTTTAAGCCGTTCCACGCGGCGTAAACAAGCCGGTGCACTCAGGTTCACCTTGTCGGCAAGCGCGACGTTGGAAATAGAGGCGTCACGCTGAAGCTGCCTGAGGATGGCGCGGTCGACGCGGTCGAGCTCGGCGCCGGCCGGGTCGCTTACACGCGAGTTGGCACGAACTTTTGTTGCGCTCATGGCGATTTACTCACACGTTAATTAGGTCAATCTACATTTCGTCCAGCGGGAATTAAACAAATGACAATTTATTCGCAACCACGCCTCGGACAAAGTTTTTTACCATACTTCTCATCGACGCAAATTAATGCGACGACCTGGATGTCTACCGGAGCGACACATGAACCTCAAGAAATTTCCCCGTCACGCGCTCACGTTCGGCCCGACGCCGATCCAGCCGCTCGCGCGGCTGTCAAAACATCTTGGCGGCAAGGTCGACCTTTACGCCAAGCGCGAAGACTGCAACAGCGGCCTCGCATTCGGCGGCAATAAAACCCGCAAGCTCGAGTACCTGATCCCCGAAGCAATCGCACAAGGCTGCGACACGCTGGTCTCCATCGGCGGGATTCAGTCGAACCAGACGCGTCAGGTCGCAGCCGTTGCCGCGCACCTTGGCATGAAATGCGTGCTGGTGCAGGAGAACTGGGTGAACTACTCGGACGCGGTGTATGACCGCGTCGGCAATATCCAGATGTCGCGGATCATGGGCGCGGATGTGCGCCTGGTCGCCGATGGTTTCGACATCGGCTTTCGCAAGAGCTGGGAAGACGCGCTGGAAGATGTCCGGAAGGCAGGCGGCAAGCCCTACGCTATTCCCGCCGGTTGTTCGGACCATCCGCTAGGCGGCCTGGGCTTTGTGGGTTTCGCGGAAGAAGTGCGCCAGCAGGAAGCGGAGCTCGGCTTCAAGTTCGACTACATTGTGGTTTGCTCGGTCACGGGCAGCACGCAGGCGGGCATGGTCGTGGGCTTTGCGGCAGATGGACGCGCGGACCGGGTGATTGGTATTGATGCATCGGCCAAGCCTGAAAAGACCCGTGAGCAAATCCACCGGATCGCGCGGCAAACGGCTGAGCAAGTGGAACTGGGCCGCGACATCACGTTGAACGACATCGTGCTCGACGAACGTTATGGCGGTCCCGAATACGGTCTGCCGAATGAAGGCACGCTCGAAGCCATCCGTCTTTGCGCGAAGCTGGAAGGCGTGTTGACCGACCCCGTGTATGAAGGCAAGTCGATGCACGGCATGATCGATAAAGTGAAGCGTGGCGAGTTCCCGGAAGGCTCGAAGGTGCTGTATGCACATCTCGGCGGCGTGCCGGCGTTGAACGCTTACAGCTTCCTGTTTCGCGAAGGTTGAGCAGGTGAACTTATAGAGCGGGACGCTCCCGGAATGCGGGAGCGTTTGGTTCGCGGCCGTAATGGCGACGCAACGGCACACGTCCGTTGTGCACCTATCCGAAGGTCGCGCGCTACCAGGGCGGCGACGTGAACGCGGCGAGCAGCTTCGCCTGCAGTTGATCGACAGCCGGCCTGGAAATCGCCGCGCGGGCGAAATCAGCTACCGCCGCTTCCGATGGAATAGATGTTGAATCCGAGGTGTTGTGTGAGTGCAGCCAGCAGAGACCGGTGAACCGGTCAGGGCCGCAACCACTCCACACTTACGGGTTTCAACATGCTCAATTCGCTCATTTCCCGTCGCCGTCTGATTGCAAGCGGATCGTTAGCGTCGGTGAGTATCGCGCTCTCGAAGCTTGCGTTCGGCGCCTCCACGCAAGACACATCGGCCCAATCTCCCGCCGATGCAAAAGCGCCGCTCGGCGTTGTTCCCTCCTACCTGGGTTCATCGCCGCAAACGCTTCCGCCCTTGCCTTACGCCGACAATGCGCTCGAACCGGTGATCTCGGCGCGTACCATCAGCTTTCACTATGGCAAGCATCATCGGGCGTATTTCGATAACCTGCATAAGCTGCTGGCCGGCACGCCGCTCGCGCAGGCATCGCTGGAGCAGGTGATCATGCAATCCCACGATCAACCCGCTCTCGCCGATGTTTTCAACAACGCCGCGCAAGCCTGGAATCACAACTTCTACTGGAATTCGCTCAGCCCGGCCATGACCCAGCCGAGCGAAAAACTCCAGGCGGCAATCGCGCGCAAGTTCGGTTCAACGGAAGCGTTGACGAAGGCATTGGTGAGCACGTCGGCGTCGCAGTTCGGCAGCGGCTGGGGCTGGCTGGTGCTCGACCAGGGCGAGCTTGCCGTCGTCAAGACGAGCAACGCTGAAACGCCGTTCACGCGCGGCCTCGTACCGCTGCTGACCGTGGATGTGTGGGAGCATGCGTATTACCTGGACTATCAGAACCGCCGCCCCGACTACCTGGTCGCGACCGTATCGGGTCACTTGAACTGGGCGTTCGCGTCGGCCAACCTGGACCGGGTCTGAGGCGGGCGAGGGCATTTTGCCCGCAGCGCGGCCGCGGGCGCACAATCTATCGTCAACTCGTTCGCGAGCACATTCGTCAATCCATTCCAGCAGGGATTTCATGTTCACTATTTTCGACCGTGCGGGCGGTATCCGTTGCGCAACCGCTGTGATTGCAGCCTGCGTGGCAAGTACCGCCGCGTTCGCCGCTTCTCCCATCGATCCCCCACAGGCAGAGCGCGCGCTGGAGACCACTGCGTCCGGCGTGCAGGTCTACTCATGCGAGTACGATGCCCAGCATCGTCTGGGCTGGGTGTTCAAGAACCCGCAGGCAACGCTCTACGACGCAAGCGGCCACGCGGTGATCCGGCACTCGGCCGGGCCTTCGTGGGAGGCGGACGACGGCAGCCGGATCGTGGGTCACGTGATCGCGCAAACGCCAAGCGATTCTCCCGCCAGCGTGCCGCAGCTATTGCTCGAAGCGCGCAGCACCGCGGCGAGCGGCACGCTGTCCGCCATTCGCTATGTGCAGCGCGTGAACACGGTAGGCGGCGTGATGCCGACGGCTCCCTGTTCAACCGAACATCAGATTGGCAACTCGCCTTACATCGCCAATTACATTTTCTACAAGTAGCCTGGGTGAGCGGTCACTGCGACCACATCCCGTGCGCCGACTTCTTCAAGGGACAAGCATGCATGACTCCAGATTCCGGCCCGGCCTGCGTACGCTTCGGACGGGCTTGCTCGTTGCGGTCGTTTGGTTTATGTCAGCCTGCACCGCACTGAGCGTGGTGACACATTCCGTATCGACCGATGAAGCAAGCGTTCCGGCCGGTCGTTATCAACTCGACGCGCATCACTGGAACGTCAGTTTCGATGTCGATCACTTCAAGTATTCGCGCTTTGTCATGCGCTTCGACAAGACGACCGCGCAGTTGAACTGGGATGCGGCCGGCATGGAGCACAGCACGGTGACGGCGGATATCGACGCAACCAGCCTGGACACCAACGTCCCGCTCCTCGACAAGATGGTCAAGGGCAACGATATGCTCGATGTCGAGCGTTTTCCGACCATTCATTTCGTTAGCACGGCATTCAGGCGCACCGCGGACAACAAGGGCGAACTGACCGGTGACCTGACCATTCATGGCACGACGCGGCCGGTCACGCTGGCGGTCACGTTCAACGGGCATGCGCGGGATCCACTGACGAAGCTGCAGACGCTGGGCTTTTCTGCCGATGGACATTTCAGCCGCGCGCAGTTTGGATTATCGACGTGGTATCCGGCCGTAGGCGACGACATCCATGTGGCGATCCAGGCGGAGTTTGACGCAGCCACGCCGGCAGCGGCGTCTCAGTGATTGGCGGCGTGAGCACGGGGAAGCACGCGCCGGCAGGGTCAATCGAAGGAACGGCTGGACGGATCGCGCAGCGGGACTGATTGCGCCTGTCGTCCGGCCATCAGGATGAACCCGACGGACATCAGCGCGCAGACCGCGCCGAGCACGATCGAGGCGGAGTAGCTTTGATAGACATCGAAAAGCAGTCCGGCGATGCTTCCGCCCGCCACAGCCGCAATGCCGACTGCAATGTAGAGCGCTCCGAGGATCGCACCCAGATTCGCTGTTCCGAACCAGCTTGCGGTAACAGACGGATAAAGCGATATGCAACCTCCGTTGGCCATGCCGAAGAGGACGGCGAACAGGGCGAGTGAGGCGAACGTATGGGCACCGAGCCAGAAGATATTCAGGATCGCGAGTGCCAGGGTCAGGTAGACGAGGAGCCGGCGTGCTCCCATGCGGTCCCCTATGCTGCCGAGGAAAAGCCGTCCCGCCACGTTGCCCACGCCGATCAACCCGATCAGCAGGTTCGACTCGGTGGGTGAGATGCCAAGCTGCCGCGCATACGGATTGATGTGCACGATTGCGAGAAACATACCGACCGAGCCGAGAAAAATCGCCCCGAAGTACCACCAGAAACGCGCGGTCCCCATTGCTTCGGCAAGCCGCACGCCAGACTGTGCCGGAGCGCGCGCCGCGGTGCCCGTGCCGGTGCCGATACCGGCTTGGAGGTCCCCATCGGGAAGCAGGCCGAGTTCCTGAGGACTGCTCTTCACCAGCATGGCTGCCAGGACTCCGGCTACCGCGATTGCTGCCGCGAAGATGCGCATGGTCGACTCCCATGAGACGTGCTGCATCAGCAGCCCCGCCGCGGTGGGACCAATGAAGGTGCCCAGTCCCGTACCTGCCAGCGCGATTCCCGAGGCCTTGCTGCGATTCTTCACGAACCAGCGCTGGACTGCCGTCACAGTCGGAACATAGACAAGACCGACACCCAACCCGACGAGCGAACAAAAAGACCCGATGAACAGTTGCAGCGACCCCGTCGCAAGACTGCTGACGAAAAAACCGAGTGCCAGCAGCACGACACCCGCGCTCACCACGACCCGGGTCGAGATACGGTCCGCGAGCGAACCGGAAAACACGCCGGTCGTGTAGTAGATGAAAGCCGTCAGCGAGAACACCGACGCCACGGAGAAACGTCCCGCGTCGAAGTTGGCCTGGATGTGGGAGAAGAATGCGCCGAAGGAGTACGCGGCACCGAAGATAAGCGCGAGCAGCAAATGCGCGGCGAACACCACATACCAGCCCGGGAATATTCTGGTTTTCATCGTCAATTCCTTTTGACCGGCAGGCGGCGTTGGCGAAGCGCGACGCCCGCGCGACGCATGGCCTCGATCAGCCACGGCCGCTCCGCCTGCGATGCACAACGCACTCCGGAACATGCCGTGAAAGCGTGCTTGAAGAGGTGAGTAAAACAACTCTACTTGTCTATACAACGAGAGTCAATATGATTGGCAAACGAACAGAAAGAGAGTTGAATGCTTCGCGATAGGGCTTTGGATAAGGTTTTGCCCTTATTGGTATAAATACTTACTCTGACGAACTTGTCTATACATTTTGTCCGTCATATAGTCCGTGCCGGAGTGTCGGGGCACGCGTCCTCCGGCCTCCCGCGTCGCACGAAACAAGCGTGCGGTTAAGTGTTCTGAACTGGCGGCACGCATATGAAGCGGCGCCGCGATCAAGAGGAATCGATATGTCTGTCCCCACCCGTGACGCGCCTGAGCGCGCCCTCGCCGAACGCCGCACGATCGATTACATTCCGGACGCCGAGCGCCACGGCAGTCTCGTCAGCCAGTTCACGCTGTGGCTGGCCGCGAACCTTCAGATCACCGCGATCGTGACGGGTGCGCTTGCGGTGGTGCTCGGTGGAGACGTGTTCTGGTCGCTGGTGGGCTTGGTGATCGGGCAGGTATTCGGCGCGGCGGTGATGGCGCTTCACGGCGCTCAAGGGCCGCAGCTTGGGCTGCCGCAAATGATCTCGAGCCGCGTGCAGTTCGGCGTGTACGGTGCAATGATTCCCATCGCGCTCGTGTGCCTGATGTATGTGGGTTTCTCCGCCAGCGGCTCGGTGCTGGCGGGTCAGGCCGTCGCACAGTTATTTCATGTGGACAACGCGGTCGGCATTGTGCTGTTTACCGCGGTGATCGTTGCGTTCACGGTGTTCGGGTATCGCGTGATTCATGCGATCGGCCGGATCGCCAGCGTAGTCGGTGTCATTGCGTTCATCTATATGTTCACGCGCTTGCTCATGGGTCACGACATGAGCTTGCTGCTGGCCAATCGCCACTTCACGGTGAGCAGCTTCCTGCTTGCGATGTCGTTGTCCGCTTCCTGGCAAATCGCGTTCGGTCCGTATGTGGCCGACTATTCCCGCTACCTCCCGCGCTCGACATCCCCAGGCAAGACGTTCTGGGCGATCTTCGCGGGCTCGGCCATTGGCGCACAGGCATCCATGACCTTCGGGGTATTCGCGGCGGCACTGGCGGGCAAGCAGTTCTCCGGGCACGAGGTGTCGTTTGTCGTTGGGCTGGGCGCAAGTGGTGGGGTCGCGGCGTTGCTGTATTTCGTCATTGCCTTCGGCAAGGTCACCATCACAACGCTTAACGCCTACGGCAGCGTGATGTCGATCGCGACGGTGGTCAGCGGTTTGCGTGGCGACAACAAGCTGTCGGGGCGCGGCCGTTTGCTTTACATCCTCGGCATGATCGGCGTGGCGATGGCGCTTGCACTGGCGGGACGCCATGCGTTCCTGCATGAGTTCTCGTCGTTCATCCTGTTCCTGCTCGCCTTCTTCACGCCGTGGAGCGCGATCAATCTGGTCGACTATTACTTCATCACCCGGGATCGCTATGACGTGCCGGCCTTGTACGATCCGAATGGCCGCTATGGGCGCTGGAACATGACGGGGATCGGCATCTACGTGTTCGGCGTGCTCGTGCAGATGCCGTTCATTTCCACTGCGTTTTATACCGGTCCGCTGGTTGACCGGCTCGACGGTACCGACATCTCGTGGATCGTTGGTCTCATCGTTCCGGCGGCGCTCTATTTCCTTGTAGCGCGTCGCGGGGCGCGCCATGTGCCGGCGCATCTGATCCTGCCTGCTGATGCAGGTCGTATCGATACACCTTCGGATGCGCAAGCCGCGTCGAGCTAACTAAAAGGGGAGCGGTCGCCGCTGCCCTACCAGCCGTAAAAGCGGTCCCATACGGCCACTTCCTCATCCTCCGAGCGTGCGTGATAAGCGGGAAATTGCGCACCCGTTGCACACGCATGATTCGGCAGGATCAAGA
>Ga0153929_1000204_pt1 | contig 23210 bp, 15 predicted proteins | sample TSNJ013MetaG_FD_104689 | JGI IMG/M metagenome (GOLD analysis project Ga0153929, IMG submission 104689) | Attine ant fungus gardens microbial communities from New Jersey, USA - TSNJ013 MetaG | ecosystem: Host-associated > Fungi > Mycelium > Unclassified | place: USA: New Jersey, Wharton State...
CATTTACAAAACGCGAATTACGATGAACGCCCTCATGACCGTTGTATTTACTCTCTTCACCATCTTCCTCGTTGCCTTCGGTGCCCCTGTCAGTCCAAGGGATGTGTTCGTTCCTCCCTTGACGTCCCCTAAGGTAGGAGCAGTCCTAAAAGTTGGTCACACTTATGAAATCACTTGGTAAGTCGTTCACAGCCGTCTACCACGATCACGAGTTCATCCACGTTGAAGGGACACTTCCTCAGCCCCAAGACAAATCACTAATCCCACTGGACGTCTAGTCTTGCGTCACAACTCCCTACTCCAGAATCTTGGTATGCACAGCCAATGTCTGCGGCGGTCGATCCTGCTAACGTCACGTCTAATTTCTAGATAACCCGGTAGCTAAAGGATTCGACATTTTGGCTGGCAAGCTCAATGCTACCATTCCCAAGACGACTCTACCGGGCAAGGACTACCAGTTCGTCCGTGAGTGACCCCACTAAAGTGACCGAGGTCGAGACTCACGTTACGTTCAGTCATGGGTGATTCTGGAAACTATGGAGCCACATTTTCTATCGAAGCCTAGTCTTCCATCGGGGCACTGCGACTTTGATATGAAATTGATATGAAATCATACAGGCTCACCATCCTCAAAAGACCCATTGTATCTCACTGTTCATGGACATGTATCCTTCTGGACTCGAGTCGTCGGGGGACAGCTATGTCCTCTGTTATTGTATCATAGTGTTCATCTACTGACATGTTCGCTTATCTTAATACACCCTCTCCTCTAATAGTTAGAATAGCTAGAGAAAGCACTGTTGTAATACCCTTTAGCGACTTGTATCCGTGCCTTGATATATTCATTTAGTCGGTCTCGGTTCTTCCCGTGGCTGTTTATTTTCCTGAGGAAACAAGACGTTTCAATTTTATCTGCCATCTCTTTCGGCTCTGCAGATGGAGAGACAGTTTGAGAACAATATAGTGAGTCAACAGTACAGGTCTCAGGCTAAAAATTGTCAGGTGATGTGCTCTAATGAGAAATTCTTTCCAATTGCTGGCGACGAGTTTCCAGTCTGCCAGTCACCTCTGGCTCTGCTCAAAAGCTAGCCAAGCAGGTGTCGACCTGTCGATCTCTGCTTTCCGCCTTGCAACCATCAGCTCACTTTATTTCGGCATGAGAACACACTTGTCACTTGTCATCTGTTTCATTGTCACATGATACCCCTTGTCAGAAGTATATATAAAGCGCAGAGCAATACATATGTCCTCGACGCTTGTTCTCTCGCCAACGTCCGCCTCGCCTCTCCGGCAGTTCACATCCAAGTCTGACACATGGTCCTCGCTGCCACTTTCTTTTCTTTTTCGCTTTTTTTCTCAGCAGCGTTGGGCTTGCCGCTTGCTCAGCGAGATGTCGTCGCCCCCCGCATCACGGATCCACATGAGGGAACAGTTTGGACGGTTGGCAAACAGGAGTTGGTAACATGGCATGTCCGCCAGACATTCCTTTTTGACTCGATACTCATCGCCTTCTAGGGAAACTGATAACCTTCCGCCGGATTCTCAGATCACCAATCCGGATGGGCGTGTCATTCTTGGTTTCCAAGCAAACGATAGCTTGAACTTGGACCTCGACCATCCTCTTGCCCAGAACTTCAAGCTCCGTGCAGGCAACGTCACAATCACAGTCCCAGATGTTCCTCCTCGTAACGATTACATCATCGTCCGTACGTGAATCTTTTCTTTGCTCCCTAAGCAGTTAATGGACCTCTCCAGTGATGGGTGACTCTGGGAATGCTAGCCCTGCTTTTGCTATCACTTCCATCCAGCGTGGTCCCAATTCCTCTTCAGCATCGGCTTCTAGCACATCCTCCAGTTCCTCCTCAGCATCGGCTTCTGGTTCCTCAATTCCTGATAATACACCATCATCTACGGGTAGTATCATTACTGGGGTTGTCACTACCTCCACAAAGCATTCAAGTACCCTGAGCACTTCTGCGTCAGTGTCAACGTCTATTGCCTCAGTATCATCGTCTTCTCCCAATCCTGCTTCGTCGTCTGTCGCGATGTCCGTCACGATGCCTGCCTTGGTGTCTACCTCGATGTCGTCATCATCGCCTGGGACGTTGGAGTTGGCAACTGTCTCGAGCGGTACAACGGCGGTAGCGACGACCTCGACTAGTTCTGCTGGGTCTGTTCACAGTCATAATCTTCGGATTATCATCGCTGCGGCCTTGGCTCTTGCATCGTTGATCTAAGGCACGCGGTTTTGCATGTCTTAAAACTTCGCCCGCTTTCCTTTTCAATGGTGCTCGGTGACGTCCCCGGTAAGGTACTTGATGTTCCTTCTATGATTTTGTTGTTCTCGGACTTGCATATTACGGTCTTTGATCAACGCACATGGATAATTTGACGTTCCCACTATCTTGTTTTGTCCAGCATATATGGTTGTACCATAGGTGGTCCTTGAGATGATCCGAATTAGCACTTCTCCCGTTGTCACCTTTTTGCTCTTCATCTTTTGAGTGCTGTTATCTCGCTTTGTTTGACCAGCGCACACAACATGATGATGTTAATCCCCTCCTCGGAGTAATGTTCTGACCATTAAAGACATGTCTATCGCCAGGTTAGCCAGGATCTACCTAGGCATGAAATTTTTGAAATCTAGAAAGATAGGGGCAATATATACGTTTTGATTCTATGACGTAGTGCACCGGATATGATTGCCGGTGCGATCTATGTGATTAAGTCTATTTACCAGTGTGCAAGTTCCATGGAAACATCGTGCCAGTATCGGGAAGGGAGCGCTTGGGAAATGGGATGATGTGGTCCCCTTTACGTTTTCCTATTCAAGTTCATGTATCAAATCGGCCTCTTTTTCCAGAGTTATTTTGACATCCTGCGGTGAAAGCCAACGAGTGGGTCATGTGTAGTGATGGTGTCCCACGTTTTCTTTGTTCCAGTTTGTGATAGTCTCGAATTTCTCTTATTTTTATCACATCTGATGAAAGGTCATGGTTCTTAATTTGTGCTGAGGAATAACATTTTTGATCAGGAGTCAGTTTGAAAAAACCATGGTTTATGGAAGAATTGCACTAGAAGAGAAACATTCAAGTACTTGTCTAAGAAAATATGCTTTTACAAATACTATATGATAGACCATTTATGAGAGTCTTCAGTAGCTTCTCTTTTATTTTCCTCATCTCTCTTTATTACTATGAGTGTTTTTCTATTTTTATGATTACAAGATTTGCAATCATGCCTTTAACATAGCTGGTTACCTTTACCAATTCTGAATAGTGTTGACTATGCAAAGGTTGCTTATAAGAGAACAGCTGGACTTGCCCAATCTGTAAGGGCAACTAGAGTAGAGTAACTCCAGGAGAAACCTCAGTATCAGAGATGTAAGCTCAGGCATCACAGAGTAAGTTAGATAACTATGTGTATATTCACCTATCAGAGATGTAAGCTATATACATCAGTAATCTATATTGATACTATTAAACATAACAGAGTTCTCATCTCAGGCATCACAGAGTGAGTTAGACAACTGAGGGAGGAAGAAATAGATCCAGGCCTTAAGTAGCATGTCCAACAAAGGTATAGAGTACTATACCAGTGAGTACTGAAAATAAAAAAATCAAAGTACTACATTAGTCTAATGATAACATCATAGAAAGAGTATGTTAGTCTTGTCTGGTAGAGAATAATGTAGGTATGTTACTAGGCCACTTCAACACTTAGTCTATAAATATACTCTGGAGTATGTTACAACTTATCTCCAAGAGAAACCTTAGAGAATAGAATAAGGCTCCTGGAGGGATAATCTATACTATATATACAATCCCTTTATAAAAGAACACTCTAGGGACATGCTTAGTTATTAGATAAGCTCAGTATCTATGGGCTAAGTATATCTTCTATATCATGTTCCCACTCTCTTCTGTGCTTCTTCTATCTTGTGTTATCTTAGTAATGTCTGTTTAACTATATAAGGATATATAGTATTACTAGGTTAGTATTCATGTGACTGTGTACAGATTGTCTGTTATAGTATATATAACAGCCTATATAGGTAGATATATCTTTACTCAAAGATTACACTAGCTTCTAGGACCTTTGTCTAGCTTATTGAGCAACTGCCTCTAAGTGTTTTTCTTATACTCTCTAGTTATGGAATATTTTTGTAAGAGAACTTTACTAATGCTACTCTTAGAATACTAGACTCAAACCCCGGAATGACTCTATACTTAATTGGATATTATATAGTAATATTTAATTTCACTAGCTCAACTTAACAACTCCTAATCCTGCTAGACAGAACTGTAGGATCAGGGACAGAAAGGCTATAACAGTATATATTGTAGAGTATACCTCCAGGAGTCTTATCCTAAACTCTAAGGATTCTTCTAGAGATAAGTTGTAACATAACATAGGAGTATAATATTAGCTAAGGATTCTTCTAGAGTCCACTCTACTCTAGTTGCTCTTATAGTAGCTTAGGATCTCCTAAATGAAGCCTTGAAAGAATGTAATAGACAGCCTCCTACCAAATATTCTCTTCTGCTCTTAGCCAACCCTCTGTAAACTCTGCTCCATATGAATATTACATGTAAATACCCCCTAGAGTATAGCTAATACTCTAGCATAGCTGTAGTAATATTTATACAAAGTCACTGAGTAACAAAACAACTCAGAAACAAATATAAACAATACCCTCTCTATAAAAACTTGGGCAGGAATATCTTAGAACTATTCTTAGTCTGAGTTGATAAGAAAAACTCAATAGAGTCCTTATTCAATTGTTGTACACTACTTATACATATTTTGTTATTTACTTCTATTTATAAAGTCCCATACATCTCCTTTGAGTCATTCCCTCTCATGCATCTATTGATTTAAATGAAAAGAAAAAAAGAGAAGAAATATAAATAATAACTTAGCCATTTGGCCAAGTTATGATACTACCCTCCTCTTAAGGTTTCTCATCCCAAGAATTTTACAATTCATAGTTAGGATCGACTATATTGCCCATTTTATCTTTATCTTCTTCTATTCATTTTTTAATTTTTGATTCTTTTTACTCGATTTCTTTTTTTTCCTCTCAAATTATTTCTAAAGTTCTTTTTCCTCTTGCTCATTCTCCTTTCTATCATCTTCAATTCTTTTTTAATCTTTCTCAATATTTCTTATTATACTGCTTATTTGACCATCCAAATAATTTCTTTACCATAAATTGTCCTGGCAGTTTTTCTCTTCTAAATATCTTTTTTTCTCTTTTTTGCTATCTTACATCTTTTATGTCCTATTAGTACTTCTTTTCAAATTCTTCAACTACTCCCTTTGCATTCTCCAAGTTTTCTATCCTTTCTCAAGTATCTGACTCCACTGTAAATTCATTCTATCGTACTAGATACTTATCTTTCCCTCTAATCCATTACTATTATGAGACAGCTTCTAAGAAGGAAACTCTTTCTCATACATCTATCAACTCAAAGGACTTTATTGGTTTCTATAAAGGACTTAAATTATAGATAGTGTGGGAATGCTTACATAAACTATATAGTACCTAGTAAAGATCTTGTGGTTGTGGGAGACAGGTATATAGACTATCAAATATTTGTATAAGTAGCTAGTAAATCTAATAAAGAACTCTATTGAGTTCTTCCTGAATACTCATCTCAAGTGGTCCATAAGTCTTCACAACTAAGCAACAACAGTTACTTATTCAATATTCTCTCAATCTCCCATTTCTCTTTTCTCTTGATTATGACTAAAGCTAGTGGCTCCTTCCTCTGCCTTTCTACTTACTCTATATATCTATATATCCTACTGATGTTTACTACTAGGTGTATTCTGATTGTGCTAGATAATTCCAATTCAACTGCATTTGCTAATATGATTTTCTTCACTTTATAAGAGCCTACAAACCTTTTTGTTAACTTTTCTGTTCTTCTACCAACCATTTGGTATTTCAGATCTTTAGTGCTAAGCATTACCAAGTCTCCTACTTTATACTCATTGACTTCTCTTCTCTTTCTATCTGCATATTTCTTTATTTCCTTCTGTGCCTTTTCTAGTGCTGCTTTAGCTTTCTCCTGAATCTCTTCTATCTTTGTTATGAATTTTCCTGCTCCTTTATACTTTCTTTTCTTTCTTACTTTGAACTCTATCCTAGAATCTTGCCCATAGTTTGCTTTGAAGGACGATATCTTTGTACTAGAGTGTACTTTATTATTGTATACAAACTCTGCTGTTCCCAACTAGTCTAGCTATTGCTCTTGTCTATGATCAATGAACATTCTTAAGTACTGTTCTAACTCCTGGTTGACCCTTTTTGTCTGCCCATTTGTTTAAGGGTAGAACACTGTTAACATTTTGCTTTCAATCTCTAACATCCTGTTTAACTCCTTTATTAACCCTGCCATGAACTGGGGTCCTCTGTCCAATATAATGCTTTCAGATAGACTATATAGTTTCTATACATTGTTCCTGAACAATCTTGCTAACCCTTTTGCTAATATTCTTTCTGTAGTCAGTATAAAGTGTACTATTTTTGTTAGTCAGTCCACTACTACTAGGATAGAGTTGTATTTCTGAGCTAAAGGCAGTTTGGTAATAAAATCTACCAATATGTATGTCTAAGGTTTTTCTAGAATAGAGTTAGGTATTAATTTGCTAGCTGGCTGCTCTGTGCAGTTTTTGTTCTTTTAGCAGGAATCATATTCTTCCACATATCTTTTCACCTCTTTTATTATTCCTAGCCACCAGAAGTTTCTGGTGACTAGTTCCACTGTCTTCTATTGTCCTCTATATCCTCCTACTAGTATATTATAGTATAGCCTAATTATTTCCACCCTCAATATATTGTCTTTAGGCATATATACTTTTTCCTCTTTATATATTATACTATCTACTTCCCTTTATTCTTTATCTCTTAATATTTTTACTCTCATCTACTTCATTTTCTTGACTGCTTTTATTACTTTATCATCTTTCACCTTTGATTGTCTTACTTTCTCTAGTAGATTAACCCCTTCTACAATGATCTTTACCTTTTCTGTTCTTCTTACTATTAGCCATTTGGGTTTTACTAGTATCTCATTCTTGTTGTCTTTATCTACTTCTATCTCCCAATTTGGCCTTCTACTTAAGCTGTTTGTCTTTCCTATCTTGCTTCCTAGGATATGTTTCAGTATAAAGTCAAATCTTGACAAATATAGAATCCATCTCACTTGTTTTCTATTTAACTTTTGCACTTTTATGAAGTATTTGAGATTCTTATAATCTGTCTAGATTTTGAACTTAGTGGTTGTCCCCTCTAAAAAGTGTCTCTAGGCCTCTAAGCATTTGACTACTACTAGCATCTCTTTATCATGTATTTCATAGTTCTATTCTGTATCACTTAACAATTTGGAGATAAAAGTAACTGGTCTCTACAATTTATCAGAGTATTTTATTAATAAAACTCCTCTGGTAGTATAGTTTGAAGTATTTGCTTTCATCTTAAATTCTCTGTCTAAGTCTGGGGCCACTAACACTGGTCTAGTAGTAAAGATTTATTTAAGCTTGTCAAATGTCTTTTGCTGTTCATTTTCCCATTGCTACTTTATATTCTTTCTTGTCAATATATTCATTGGCCTAGCTATTTGTGCAAAATCCTTAATAAACCTTCTATAGTAATTTGCGAAATCTAGGAATTTTCTAACATCTTTCATGTTTTTTGGCTCTGGCTAGCTGAGTACTCTATCTACTTTCTCCTTCTCCATCTCTATTCTATTAGGCCCTATAACAACCCCTAGGAATTATATTGTCTATAAATGCAGCAATCTTTTCTTTATTTATCAGGTCTCTCAAGATTTTGTTCATCATTACCTAGAATGTGACTAGCAAATTTGTTATCCTAAAAAACATTACTGTTAGTTCAAAAGACCCCATATATATTGTAAACACTTTCTTTCACTCATTCTTTTTCTTAATCTTCACATTGTTGAATCTCTACCTTAGATCCATTTTAGTAAATACTTTCTTGCTTTCTATATTGTCTATTAGGTCTGTAATTAATAGGAGCAGGTAGTTGTTTTTTACCATCTAGTTATTTAAATTATGGTAGTCCATTACCATCCTCTTACTTCTATTCTTTTTGCTCACAAAGAATACTAGTAATGTCTAAGAGAATTTAGATAGTCTGATATACCTCTTTTTTAGTTGATTATCTACAAAGCTCTAGACCTCCTCTCTTTTGTTTCTAGATAGAGAATAGATCCTCTCTTTTTGTGGTTTGAACATTTCCTTGAGATCTATAGCATGATCCCAGATTTTCCTCACTGGCATTCTTTCTAATTTTATTTTTCCAAACACCTTTTTCTATTTTAAAAATTTTTGCAGCACTATTTTCTCAATCTTTCTATAGTTTGCTTTGACTTTTTCTTCTCTTCTCCAATCTTTTTTATTATCTATTATCCATCTCACTATCTTTTTCTTTTTTAAGATTGCTAGCCTCTTTCTTTTTCTCTCTTTCTTTTTTTCTTTCAACTTTATATTCCTTCCACACAGTAGTGGGCACCTTGTCATTTTTACCTTTTTTATCTCCTAATTTATCTCTAGATTGTATGCTTACAACTACAGCATTCCTAATACCATATCTGTCTTTCCTAGATTATATATATTTATCCTTATTCTTTCTATATGACTTTTATAGTATATGTTCACCTCTACTTGGTGGGTAATAGCTCTTGTACTATTGTTTGTCCTATTGACATTCCTGACCACTATTGGTTTTTCCAATTTCTGCAGTCTAAATCTATGTCTTGCTACCATCTTTCAATCTATAAACATCTCTGTTGCACTACTGTCCAAGAGTGCTTTTACTGTTATACCTTCGTACATATCTATCTTTTCTACTCCAATATCCAGCTATGCTTCTCTCAGTATTTTAAATATTCTCCTCACTTCTCTCTGTTTACCCCTCTCTTTTGCTATACCTTTTGGAGCCTCTGTCTGTGTATTGCCTTGCTATACTTTTCTCTTCATAGGGCATGCTGCTTTTCTCCAGTTCTACTACTCTCTTTTTCTTTCTACCCTATATTCTAGGTATAGAATCTTTTTTCTTTTCTATTCTGACACTATTACAAATGGCCACTTACTAATTTGTGATTGCTTGATTTGATAATCAAAGTATTCAAAAAAGTGAAGTTAGACAAGTAGCAAAAGATATTGTTAAGTCTGAGATTTATCCTCAAACATACAGTTTTTAAATACATGATTGTGGTGGTCTGTACACCAGAACAGCCTACTATATGATCACTACCTATTGTTCTACATATAGGAGTGCTATTGTTCTTGAAATAGAGATAACCTAACCATCTTAGGGCAGTCCTTTGTTCTATTTAAGGACAGATAATAATCTATGAATAAAAATCAGTTGTTATGTGCAAACATTGAGGATCTTGTATCTCCATGGGATCTTATTGCCTTGGGATATATTTATAGCCAAAAGAAGTGCATTGAAGAGAGCTTCACAATGGTCATTGAAGCAAACAATTACATCAAGCAGTTCCCAAGATATTAGCAATTTAGTGTCTGGTAACTTGGTGATCACTGACTGATTTACTGATAACTTGGTAAATACTGATCGCTTTGAGATGTTTTTGGTACTGTTTGAAAGGTCTTCTTAAGGGCTTTTGGTGGCCATTTAGATTGTTGAAACTGGTGAAGTATTCCTAGAGCTATGGTCTGAATGAAGTTTGTAATACTCTAACTGATTAACAAGTTCTCTTAAACTAAGGGCCTAGCTATATATAGAGGTGACTAGTGATCATAATGACCACCAGTCAAGGATCAAAGAGATTATGAGAGTTAGAATGAGCAAGGTCTAAGGCAGATGGTACTCTAGATGTAGAATCAAGTTTTAGTATAAGAACTTGGACAGAGACACCTTAGAACTACTTCTAGTCCAAGTTGACAAGAAGAACTCAATAGAGTCCTTATTTGTTAGATAGTAGATGACTACTTAAACAGTTTTCAAGCTCTGGTCTCCAATACTAGCTATATGAATCTCTGGACTCTAGTAGTAAAATTTCAACAAGAACTCTAAACAAATATTCAGAATTAGATTGCTGCCATACTATATAGGAGACCTGCAGACACTGATTCCAAGGCATAGTATTGTATAGCCCAGAGGATTGATCAAGCCAGGCTGGCCAATAGAGTCTTCTACTTTTTTTAATACTTAATACCTTTGTTTTCCTCAAGGCTCTCTACTCTATATCTGGTCCCCCTGCTTAAGGTTTGCATCTCTTTAGTTCTCCCTATACCAACCTCTCCAAAGCCTCTACCTCTGTCATCTCTTCTATCTCTTGGGGTCCCCATAGACATTGATATAGTATAGAAGGCCAGATCTCTCTCTATATATAACTGCTATTATTGTAAAGAAATAGGCTATCTTGTGAAAAACTGTCTGTATTGACTCAACATACAATAGTTAATGATGGAGCAAAAAAAAGAGCTAATTAAAGATCTAATAGCTTTAAAGGATACAGTTACAGCAGAAGAAACAGAATCTCTCTCTAAAGAGAATTTTGTATAGAGTAATCAGTAAAAAATGTGCTCTGGCTGCTCCCTGTAAATAGGTTTACTATACTCAATATAGAAAAAGTTAATACAGATGATAGTAAACTAGCAGATATGTTACAAACTTCATTCAGACTATAACTCTAGGAATACTTGACCAATTTTGACAATCTAAATGGCCACCAAAAGTCCTTAAGAACATCTTTCAAATAATACCAAAAACACCTCAAAGTAATCAGTATTCATCAAGTTATCAGTAGATCAGTTGATAATCACCAAGCTACCAGACACTAAATCATTGATATCTTGGAAACTACTTAATATAATCATTTGCTTCAATGACCATTGTGAAGCTTTCTTTAATGCACTTTGTCTAAGGATAAACCTTAGACTTAACAACATCTTTTGTCACTTGTCTAACTTTGCTTTTTTGAGCACTTTGATTATCAAATCAACCAATCACAAATCAGTAAATGGCCATTTGTGATAAGATGCATTTTTCCCTTCCTTTACTTCATCAAGACATTCCTGGACTGTGGAGCTACTAGTAACTTCATAGATTGTAACTTTATCTGCTTCAAGGAGATTAATACCTAGACCATCTTTCAGTTTATACTGGTCTTCAATATTAATGGCTCTTCCAATGAGATAGACCAGATATCAGAAGTAGTAGATATAGTCCTCTACTACAAAACCTACTTAGAGTAGATGTTCCTAGCCATCTCCAGTCTGGAAAAGCAAAATCTAATTCTTGGCTATACTTGGCTAAAAGACCATAACCCAGAAGTCAACTGGAAAAAAGATAAGGTTCTTATGACTACATCACAAATAGTCACTTACTAATTTGTGATTGGTTGATTTAATAATCAAAGTGCTCAAAAAAGCAAAGTTAGACAAGTGACAAAAGATGTTATTAAGTCTAAGGTTTATCCTCAGATATACAGTTCTTAAATATATGATTGTAGTGGTCTGTATACCAAAACAGCCTACCATATGATTACTACCTATTGTTCTACATATAGAAGTGCTATTGTTCTTAAAATAGAAATAACCTAACTGTTTTAGGGCAGTCTTTTGTTCTATTCAAGAACAGATAATAATCTATAGATAAAGATCAGTATCATATACAAACATTGAGGGCCTTGTATCTCTATAGGATCTTATTGTCTCTGTGTCTATTTATAGCCAAAAGAAGTGCATTGAAGAGAGCTTTACAATAGTCATTGAAGCAAATAATTATATTAAGTAGTTCTTAAAATTTCAGTGATTTAGTATTTAGTAACTTGGTAATTGTCAACTGATCTGCTGATAATTTAGTAAATACTGATTGCCTTGAGATATTTTTGGTATTGTTTGAAGGATTTTCTTAAGGACTTTTGGTGGCCATTTAGATTGTCAAAATTAGTCAAGTATTCCCAGAGTTATAGTTTAAATAAAGTTTGTGATAGACTAAATATTTATCTCGTTGTAGAGGATACCAAATGTTATGAAAAAAATAAGTCTTGAAGAGGAAACAAGAGGTCTAAGCTCTACTATATTGTTAGACTAAATCCACTTCTTTCTTAGACAATAACAAAAAGGAGTCTGAAATCCTATATAGAACTGATGAACAGAACTATGAGCTTAGAGACAGGTTGTTTATAACCAGACTGCTTTCTAAGCTCTTTGAAAAGACTATATAGGCTTCCACAACTACTTCCCAAAGGTTGGCAGAAGGAGCATATCAGAGTATAGAAATACTAACCACCACAACTCTACTATCTCTATATACTAAAAGGCTCAAGTCCATGTTTGTCAAAGACAATTTTGATATTCTCCTAGAACATTGCTATTGGGATCACACTATAGAACTCCTGCCAGGTTCTGAACTAAAGTCAACTAAAGTATACCTTCTATCTCTAGTTGAACAAAAGGAGTTAAATACCTTTCTAGAAGAAAACTTATATACCAGACAGATCTGCCCATCTAAAATTGCCCATAGTTATACTAGTCTTCTTTATTAAAAAGAAGAATAGCTTCCTCTGGTTGGTACAAAACTACCAGGTCTATAACTCTATAATAGTAAAGAATAAGTATTCTTTACCTCTTATTTCTAAGCTTGTGTTTCAACTCTACAAGACTAAGTATTTCACCAAGTTGGACATCTAATAGAGCTTAAATAACATACATATCAAGCCTGGAGACAAGTGAAAGACCACTTTTTGTACTAACTGTGGTCTGTTTGAACCTCTAGTAATATTCTTTGAGATAACTTGTTAAGACTTTAGACTACAAGGGTAAATATATACTTCAACCTTGAGCTTATATCAACACTTGATATCTCTTTACTCCTCTACAAAGGGTCTAGTTAAGGTTTTCAGAAGAGTTATATCAAAAGAATAAATATTCAGGCTTTTAGTCACATTCCACAAGTTAGTCCTAAGACTGGAGGGAATACAGAGTTTCAAGAGAAGTAGGTTTTTAGATGAACTATAAAAAGAAAGAACTTGCTGTTCTCTTTTCTTTTTGGATTGTATTTATTCTAACTAGTGATATCATAAGAACTACTATCCTAAGTACTAGTAAGTAACAGTAAGTGACTAATTGAGTTAGAGTTTATAAATAGGTTAGTCCAAGGTTTCTCTATTTATCCTAAAGCTTATAACTATAATAAAATTTGTCTATAATTACCCCAAGGTTTATTCAACATTTCTCCTTTAGTCCAATATCTATAATTAGTGCAATCAAGTCTAAAGTTCTAATCTTGATATGCTGATATATTGTCTGTTGCATTATCTTTGTCTTCCTCATCTCTTATTGCTATTATTTCTTCTACCATCTACTTGTTATCAGTCCAGGGCTGATAATAGTTGTAATCCCAATGTAATTCTATAACATAACTAACAGTCTAGCTATTTTCTAGATAATAATAAATAATATATTCTGAGATCTCATTATAGAAGATATTGTAGTAGTATACTTGGACAACATCCTGATCTTTACTAGGACTGTTAAACAGTATACTAAGACTATCTAAAGAGTGCTGGAGATCCTTATAGAGCACAAATTATGTCTTTGTCCAAATAAGTATGAGTTCTAGAAGGAGCATATTGAATATCTAGATCTGGTTGTATTAGAAAACAAGGTCTCTATAAATCTTGTCAAGGTTACTGGAGTCCAAAAGTGGCCTATCCTAGAGTTATAAACTGATGTCCAGGTCTTCCTAGGGTTTGTCGACTTTTACAGATATTTTATATAGGACTTTTCAACTATTGTTCAGTTCTTTTTTGACCTCAGTTCCAGTACTAGTCTTACCACAAGACTTGGAGCTCTTCCAGATTGAAGTAGATAGCTTAGACTTTACCATAGGTACTATCTTGTCCTAGCAGTCTATAATAGATGGTAAGTGGAGACCAGTGGTATTCTATAGCAAATCTGTAAGAAGATCCTACCAATATTACCCCTAAGACACTAGACTTATAGCCTGGAGTGATCCTGTGCTTAATTAAATATTACATAGTAATATTTAATTCTTTTTAGCTGGACTTGGAGACTTTTGACCCTGACTAACAGAACTATAGTATCAGAGACATCTCAACAGTAGAAGTATTACAAACTTTATTTAGACCACAACTCTGGGAATACTTGACCAATTTTAACAATATAAATGGCCACCAAAAGCTCTTAAGGAGACCTTTCAAACAGTACCAAAAACATCTCAAGGCAATCAGTATTCACTAAGTTATTAGCAGATCAGTTGGCAATCACTAAGTCACTAGATACTAAATCACTGATATCTTGGGAACTGCTTAATGTAATTGTTTGCTTCAATGACCATTGTGAAGCTCTCTTCAATGCTCTTCTTTTGGCTATAAATAGACCCAGAGGCAATAAGATCCCATGGAGATACAAGATTCTCAATGTTTATATATGACACTGATCTTTATCTATAGATTATCATCTGTTCTTGAATAAGAACAAAAGACTGCCCTAAGACAGTTAGGTTATTTCTATTTTAAGAACAATAGTACTCCTATATGTAAAAAAAATAGGTAGTAATCATATAGTAGGCTGTTCTGGTATACAGACCACTATAATCATATATTTAAGAACTATATATCTGAGGATAAACCTCAGACTTAACAACATCTTTTATCTAACTTTGTTTTTTGAGCACTTCAGTAAGTGGCTATTTGTGATAAGAAGTATATATATTGTAGAAGTATACTCTAGGAATCTTATTCTAATCTCTAAAAAATTCTCTTAGAGGTAAGTTGTAATATATTTAGGAGTGTAATATTACTAAGGATTCTCCTAGAGTCTACTCCACTCTAATCACCTTTATAGTAGATTAGGATCTTCTCTATAGAGCTTTGGAAGAACGTAGTAGATAGCTTCTCTCTAGATGCCCTTCACCAACTCTCTAGAACACTCTACTCTATGTAAATATTATATACAAATACCCTCCAGACTGTTGCTGATACTCTGACCTATCTACAGCACTATCTACACAAAGTAACCAAGCGACAGAATAGCTCAGAAATAAACATCAACAATATCCTTGCTGCTCTAACTGTCTAGCTGCAACAACTTATATAGCTAGTTTCCAATACTCAACCTACTTCTCTGGCAACAGTCTCCTCTTTACTGCTCACACCAACAACCTCCCCTCTAATAGCCTCTTGTTTGCTCATGCATCCCAAACTCTTATTTCTACTAGACTTTTACAAAGACTGGAGTATCAGTTGAGCCTTTCTCAACTCCTATGTCCTCTATATTTGCCTGGTCCCAGAGCAATTCACCTGCAAATAGAACAACTTAGCCTAAGATAACTTAATTGTATTCCTGGTCTAAGTTAACAAGAAAAACTTAATAGAGTTCTTATTTAATTCTGTATACTATTTATATATTTACTACATGGTCTGTGCATTACTTTTCCTATACTTATCATGTGATATCACCTGACTTTGTGACATATTACCTGTGATATATCATATGATACTTTTTTGTACTCCTTCTTATATAGTAAGTTTAGAAAAGAAAAGAAAAATAGAATAATGACTTAGCCATTTTGCCAAGTCATGATAGTAAAGAGAAAAAGGTATTCTGGGCTCTCATATTCTTCAAGGGAGGTCAGGCTGCCAAGTAGTCCAAGAACCTTTTTAGACAGAAAGTAAACACTAGTATTTTTTCTTTTCAAATTTAGGGCAACTTCAACCAACAATTCCAGATCTAGTTCTTCCCAGTCAATATAGAAGCAGATGCTATCAATTCCTTGAAGGGATCATCCTACTACCAAAGGAGTTAGATAGTGGATGATTATCTAGATGGCTTTTAGATCTTGGTCTCCAATACCAAATATACAAATCTCTAGACTCTAGTAGTAAAATTTAGATATGGACTCATGTCATGACACAACCAAAACAGCTAAGTCATTATTTATTTTCTTTTTCTTTTATTTCTTTTAATTAGTAGATGTATGAGAAAGAACAACTAAGAAGAGATATGTGGGAGTTTATAAATAGAAGTAAACACAAGACATGTATAAGTAGTATACCACAATTGAATAGAAACTCTATCAAGTTCTCCTTGTCAACTTGGACTAGAAGTAGATCTAAGACATCACTGTCTAAGTTCTTATAACTTAGGGCAAATATCCAAAGCCAAATTGCCATTATGCCCTATAAAAAAACCTACTAATACAGACCTAGAGATTTAGTACCAAGCAGCCCAAAGAATTGACTAAGCCCAGCTAGCCAACAAGATCTTTCAGTCTTTACAATGCTTGGTACTGTTTTTTTTTTTAGAATTTCCACCTCCTGTCCAGCTCTGCTCATTATGGTTTAAATCCCTTCAGTTCTTTTCATGCCTGCTTTTCCTAGACCTCCACCCCAATCCCTCAGAGTCTTTATAAATGTTAATGTAGTACAAAAGACCAGACTACTCCTTCTGTACAACTGCTACCATTGCAGAGAGACTAGCCACTTTATAAAAGACTGTACACATTGCCTCAACATACAACAGCTTATGGCAGAGCAGAGAGAAGAGTTGATTGAAGATCTAATGGCTTTTAAGAACATAGTTGTAGTAGAAAAATTAGAGCCTCTAGTTAAGGAGGATTTTGCATAGAGCAGCCAGCAAACTATGTGCTCTAGTTACTCCCAGTAAATAGGTTTACTGTACTTGAGATAGAAAATGTTAATATAAGTGACAATGAACCTATATACTCTTCTATTCCAGCCAGCTACTCTACATCCCAGAGACTAAATGGGAAAGACAATTGTCTAAAAAGCTTTCTACAAATATTCTTGATATACATAGAATATCCTTAGTTTTTATTATGAAACTTAGTATAATCAATACTAGTGGACTTTACTCTATCAATGCACTACTAGACTATAAAACCACTGGAAACTTTATTGATTATGACTTTGTCTGCTCAAAAGAAATCAATACTTAGACTATTTTTTATTCTATACTTATCTTCAATGTCAATAGATCTCCCAATAAGGCCAGTCAGATATTAGAAGTCATAGATATAGTCCTTTACTACAAAACCCACTCAAAATAGATGCTCCTAGCCATTTCTAGTCTAGGAAAGCAAAAACTAATTCTTAGCTATACTTGGCTCAGAGATTACAATTCCAAAGCCGACTGGGAAAAAAAAAAAGTTCATATGATATGGTGCCCACTCTAGTATGAGGGGTATTGTACCCTTTGGAGGAAACAAACCTTAAAGAAGAGAAAAGAGATCTGAGCCCTATAATACTATTGAACTAGACCTTCTCTTCTTCTGAACAAAGAAAAAAAGGAACTTAAAGTCCCATACAAAACTAATGGATAAGACTAGAAAACCAAAGACTAACTGTTTATTACTAGGCTGCTCCTAGAGCTCCCTAAAGAAGCAATACAAGCCTTAGCTACTACCTTCCAACAGTTGGTAGAAGAAGTGCAATAGAATACGGAGACACAAGTGACTTCTGTTTTCTTGCTCCCTTATATCAGAGACTTTGAATCTATATTTACCAAGAACAATTTCAATGTCTTGCTAGAGCACTGCTACTAGAACTATGCAATAGAGCTCATTCTGGGTTCCAAGCCTAAGTTTACAAGGGTCTACCCTCTCTTCTCTATTAAACAGAAGGAGCTAAATGCCTTTCTATAGAAAAACTTGTACACTAGATAGATATATCTATCTAAGTCACCTATAACTACTCTAGTATTCTTTATCAAGAAGAAAGATAGCTCTCTCTAGTTAGTACAAGACTATTAGACTCTTAACTTCATAACAGTGAAGAACAAGTACCCTTTGCCTCTCATCTCCAAACTTATGTTGCAACTCCATAGAGCCAAATACTTTACTAAACTAGATGTCTGCTGGGGTTTCAACAACATATGTATTAAGCCTGGAGACAAGTAGAAGACTATCTTTCATACTAACCATAGTCTGTTTGAACTTCTAGTGATATTCTTTGAAATAACTAACAGTCTGGCCATCAAGGTCACTAGAGTCTAAGAATAGCCCATCCTGAAGTCACAGACTGACATTCAAGTCTTTTTAGAATTTGTTAACTTTTACAAGTGTTTTATCCAAGACTTTTCAGCCATAGCCCACTCTCTTTTCAATCAGAAGTAGAGCTAATAGGAGTAGAACAGAATATCCTATCCAAAGTCTATAAGAGTAACTACTCTAGAGACCTAGAAGAACCAGTTGCCAAGACCATCCAAGAACTCTAATACTCCACCATAAAGACAGTTCATTCATTGGAATAGTTGAATATAAATAGTTTACTTCACTTCTGAGGAAAGGTTTATGTTCTCTAGACTCCCAACTTGTATAAAAAGATAGTTTCTCTATACCACAATACTAAGATCATAGTATATTCCAGTAGATGAAAAATGCTAGAGCTGGTATCCCAGAACTATTGATAGCCTTAGATATTTAGGTATATAGGATAATATATAAGTACCTGTAATCTCTGTCTCTATATGAAGTCCTCTAAGAAGCCCCCAGTTAAAGAGCTCTACTCTATTTTGGTATTAGATACCCAATGGAATACCTTTAGCATTGACTTCATAGTAGAGCTCCCTAAGTCCTCCAAATATGATGCTATCATGATAGTGGTGAACTTTATGTCAAAAAGAGCTCACTTTGTTCCAATGCACATGATAGTGACTATAGAAGAAGTAGTAAGGTTGTTCCTATACTAGGTATAGAAATTCTACAGACTGTCTAGATATGTAATCTCAGACTACAAATCTCAATTCATAGCTCTTATCACAAATGGCCACTTACTGATTTGTGATTTGTGATTTGATGATTCAATAATCAAAAGGCTCAAAAAAGCAAAGTTTAGACAATAGCAAAAGATGTAGTTAAGTCTGAAGTTTATCCTTAGACATATAGTTCTTAAATACATGATTGTGGTGGTCTGTATACCAGAACAGTCTACCATATGATCACTATCTATTGTTCTTGAAATAGAGATAACCTAACTATCTTAGAGTAGTTTTTTGTTCTATTTAAGGATAGATAATAATTTATAGATAAAGATCAGTATTATATACAAATATTGAGGACCTTGTATCTTCATGGGATCTTATTGCCTCTATGTCTATTTATAGCCAAAAGAAGTGCATTGAAGAGAGCTTTACAATGGTTGTTGAAGCAAATAATTATATTAAGCAGCTTCCAAGATATCAGCAATTTAGTATCTGGTAACTTAGTGATTGTAGACTAATCTGCTAATAACTCAGTGAATACTAATTGCTTTGAGATGTTTTTGGTACCATTTAAAAGGTCTTCTTAAGGGCTTTTGGTGGCCATTTAGATCATTGAAATTGGTCAAGTATTCCTGGAGTTATGGTCTGAATGAAGTTTGTAACAGCTCTATTTACAAAAGAACTCTATTGACTACTGGAAATTCAACTAGCCTCCTTTACAGCCTGGCATCTGCAAACTGACAGACAGACAAAGTGTGTCAATTAGGAGCTCAACTAGTATTTATGTTTATTTGTCAATGAGCAATAGAATAACTGGTATGACTTACTACTGATAGCAGAATTTCAGTATAACAACTATGTGCATGCCTCTACCCAGTAGACTCTGTTCTTGCTTGACACTAGATAGACTTTCCATATAGGCTTTGAACCTAGGTAGTGTTCCTCTGGACTGGAAATGGTAAACAAGTTCATAGAGCAAATAAAAGCAGCAGTTAAAAAGACCAAGACTGCAATTTAGAAAATACAGAAAAACATAACATAATACTATAACCAAAGAAGATTTCCAGCCCCAGTATCTCACCCTAGGGATTAGGTATTCCTAGATGCCACTAATATCAAGACCACACACCTATTTCCAAAGCTATCATATTGTTGCCTTAAACTTTTTATAGTAGAATAATAAGTAAGACCCTTCACCTATTGCCTTAAGCTACTATATATAATAAAGAAACTTCATCCCATGTTTAATATAGTTAAGCTGTCTACTGCTCTAGATAATCTAATCTCTAAAAGGAAGTCCAGACCTCTGCTACTATCTGCTGTTATCGACAAAAAAGAAAAGTGAGAAGTAGAAGAGATCTTAGATAGCTGTTGGTATAAGAGAAGATTCTAGTTTCTGGTAAAGTGGAAAGGATTCAAAAGGGAGTACAATTTCTAGAAAGTAGTTTCCAATGTCTCAATACCAGATCTTGTAGCAGAATTCTATTGCAAATACCCTATGGTTTCTAAACATATCTAACAAGCAAACTTCAATATAATTTTTCACTCTGAAACTATTGCTTCAAGGTATAGCAATCTTGAGAGGGAGGTGAGTATAGGAGAACCCTACTAATACTGTTTCTGAGATACTAGACTCTTAGTCCAGAGTAACCCTGCACTTAATTAAATATTACTATATAATATTTAATTCTCTTTAGCTTGACTTGGAGACTTCTGACCCTAACTAACAAAACTATAGGATCAGAGACATCTCAATAGTAGGAGTATATATATTATAGAAGTACACCCTAGGAGCCTTATCTTAATCTCTAAGAATTCTTCTAGAAATAAGTTGTAACATATTTAGGAGTATAATATTACTAAGGATTCTCCTAGAGTCTACTCTACTCCAGTTGCCCTTACAAAATTTCTATCTCCAGTAGAGAGAAACTACAAGATCTATGATAAGGAAATACTAGCCATCACCTGCACTAGAAGAGTAGAGACACTTTCTTGAAGAAGTATCTAACCTAGTAGAGATCTAGACCAACCACAAAAATTTAGAGTACTTTATGACAGTGTCATATACCAGATTTTTGGTTATGATTAGTATTATTTATTTTCTTTTTCTTATTATTATTATGATTTATCTCCTACTTAATTCAGAGTAGGAATATCGTATTTCAGACTGGGAAGAGTATTATATTTTAGACTAGCTTTTCCCTATTCTAACTAGAGTAGATATACAGGGTAGATACAGAATAGCTATCTAGTTTGTAGATTAATGTTTATTTGCCCTTTGTCTATATTCCTCTTCTTCTCCTATATACTTCTTAAACTCAGACTTTTGCTTAATATCTAATGATATTTTCTTATCTCCAAAATCAACAATCACTTGTAATAGAAGATCAAAGTGTAATACATATATTGAAGCCAAGATTGTTTTTCTTGTTGTCTCTGAAATCCTGTTCCTTGATATATATATATCTCAGAATATAAGTATATTTCTTTTCTATACTAGCTAATACTTCTTCTCTATGATTTATGCTATCTTGGAGTTATTCTATTAGCTAATTACTACTCTACTCTCTATTTCTGACAAATAGCAAAAAAACTAAATCAGAAGTAGGTACTTTGGTCTCTCTATCTAGCCTGCTTTAACTTTATGCTTTGTTACCACTTAGAATGGTCTATGAATAAGCTAGATATACCCTTTCAAAGGCCCAACTATAGCAATGAAGCTTCAAACAACAAAAACATTAACTTGTTATATCTAGAACTCCTAGTGGTCCAGGTCCTCGAGAGATTGGAGCTGACTAGGGTTAAACATAATATCCTGGCCAAAGTCCACAAGGGCAACTATTCTGGAGATCAAGAAGAGCTGGTAGCTAAAACTGCCCTAGAACTACAGAAGTCCTCTAGTAGAATAGTACACTCCTCAGAGTGGATGAATATTGATGGACTGCTCTATTTGTAAGGATATAGCTGAAATAACTTAGTCTTACTCCTAGTTTAAGTTAACAAGAAGAACTTAATAGAGTTTTTCTTTGATTATTATATATTACTTATATACATTCTGTATTTACTTCTATTTATAAAGTCCTGTACATCTCTTTTTGAGTTATTCCTTCTCATGTATCTGTTGATTTCCTAATTAAATGAAAAGAAAAGAAAAGAAATATAAATAATAACTTAGCTGTTTGGCTATGTTATAATACTATCCCCCTTTCAAGATTCCTTGTTCTGAGAATTTTTACAACTCATGATAGGGATCACAGATGTTCTCTATTTTATCATTATCTTCTTTTGCCCACTCCTTGATTTCTAAGTTTTCTTGCTCAATTTCCTCTTTTTTCTTTATTGTTTCCATTGTTCTTTATTCTCTTGCTCTTCCTCTTTTCTATCTCCTCCAATTTCTTTCCAACCTTGCCTAGTATTTCTCATCATATCTTTTATCCAACTATTCAAATAATTTTCTCACTATAAACCTTCCTGGTAATTCTTCTCTCCTAAATATCCTCTCTTTCTGTTTTTGTCTTTGAATATCTTCTATGTCTTACCAATATTTTTTCTCAAATTCCTTAACTGCTTCTTTTGCATTTTTCAAGTTTTCTAATCCTTTCCAAGTACCAAATTTAGCTGTGAACTCTTTTCACTATACCAAATACTTGTCTTTTCCCCTTACTAGTCACTTGTTCAAAATTCTTTCGACCTTCTATTCCTTCTCTTTCTCAATTATGACTGGAGCTGGTTGCTTCTTTCTCTACCCCTTTACTTGTCCTATATATCTTTGTATTCTACTAACATTAACTACTAAGTGTATTTTTACTGTACTAGGTAGCTCTAATTCTACTGTATTTAGTGATGCAATTTTCTTTATCCTATAAGGCCCTATGAACCTCTTTATTAACTTTTCCATTCTCCTTCCAGTCATTTGGTATTTCAGGTCCTTAGTGCTTAACATCACTAAGTCCTTTACTTTATATTTGTCAACTTCTGTTCTTTTTCTATCTGTATACCTCTTTATCTTCTCTTGCACTTTTTCTAGTGCTGCTTTCACTTCTTCCTGGATTTCTTTTATTTTTGTTACAAACTTCTCTACCCCTTTATACTTTCTCTTCTTCCTTACTTCAAACCCCATTCTGGGATCTTGTCTATAATTTGCCTTGAAAGGCAATATTTTAGTACTTGAATATATCTTATTATTGTAGGCAAACTCTGCTATCTCTAACCAATCTGACTACTGTTCCTGCCTATTGTTATGAGAGCCCCAAACAGGAAAAGGTTTCCCACACATTTGAATACTTAATCCAAAACCCCAAAGCATACAATGGAGTAAGGATATAAATAGGGTAGGGACTCAGTAAGTCAAATCATGTGACAAGGTCAGGTGATCATAGAACATTCTGGAAAGAACATGTGATCATGGGACTCTAGGGTACAGCCACTGTAGTAGTAGTATAAGTAGGGCTGCAATC
>Ga0153929_1000220_pt1 | contig 21943 bp, 22 predicted proteins | sample TSNJ013MetaG_FD_104689 | JGI IMG/M metagenome (GOLD analysis project Ga0153929, IMG submission 104689) | Attine ant fungus gardens microbial communities from New Jersey, USA - TSNJ013 MetaG | ecosystem: Host-associated > Fungi > Mycelium > Unclassified | place: USA: New Jersey, Wharton State...
TAGAAAGCGTTTATAATTTGAAGGAAAAGTACAGTTAGGTATACGCTTTCAACAGCTGGAAAACCGCACAAAATGGGGCTTCGCCCGATTCTGGGTCATATAACTTGTAAACTCACGCTAGCAAGCAAAATGACAGCAATTATATCAACCTGAAGGAAGATAATATTATAAAAGTATTACAAAACATTTGAGTCAGGTCGGCAATCCTTTTGGAGATGGGTTTGTAAGAAAGATGAAAGTCCCTATGAATATTATACATGTTGAATAGTTTTTACATCCAAATGCGGGATATCAGAGTAATATATTATCCAAATATATGGTAAAACAAGAGCATAAGGTAACAATTATAACATCTGAAATGACTCTAATTCCAGATAGCTTAACATCATTTTTTGGTAAAAATAATACTGAACAAACAGGAATATCTATTATACTTTTACAAGATTTTCTTAGCCGCCAGGCAATTTTGGGGAAAGAAATGGATAATGTGATATCATTTCTGGCACCAAATATCTTATATGTACATGGAAACGATACTGTTACAGGAATGAAATATATCTCTAAAATCGGGAAATTACCATCTGCTTTAGTAGATTTTGTTAGTGCTTATGCCAATTTAGAAAGGGGACATAAAAAATGGACAGTAAACTAGAAGTTTTATGTGTTACAACAAAGCTTAGCATTGGAGGAGTCCAAACTTTTTTTGTCAACTATGCACCATTACTTGTAAAATATGGTATTGTTCTAGATTTTGTGGTACAGACAAATGAACCGCAAGTATTTGATGAACTAATGCAAGATTTGGGAAGCAAAATATTTACTGTTACATCAATTAATGTTTCCAAAAGAAAATTCATGAGTGATATAAAGAAAATTCTTAAAAGCAATCCAAATATTTCGATTGTTCATGCACATCAAAATTTCAGTAATATATTTAGCTTATGGGCAGCAAAAGAGTGTCATGTTCCGGTAAGAATAAGTCATAGCCATAACAATTACGAATCAAATTCATTCATAAAAGAGTGTGCAAGAAATTTATTCAGAATTACTTTACCATTATTTGCGACGGATTATTGGGCTTGTAGTAATCAGGCGGCACAATGGTTATACGGAAAAAGGCAGAAAGATGTTTGCTGCCAAATTATTAATAATGCTATTTCTACGGAGAAATTTCAATTTCACGAGGAAAATAGAAAAATCATAAGAAATCAACTACAATTACAGGATAAATTGGTTTGGATTCACATAGGTACATTTTCCAGAGCTAAAAATCATATTTTTCTTCTTGAGTTATTTCATTCATGTTGTCTGGAAAATGATAATTATACTCTACTTTTATGTGGGGATGGAGATTTGCGACCTCAAATTGAGGAAAAAATTGTTTTATTGGGCTTGAAAAGCAAGGTAATACTGTTGGGAGCAGTGACTAATTGTGAAAAATATTTGTCAGCGGCAGATATATTTGTTTTCCCTTCTCTGCATGAAGGCTTTCCGTTAAGCGTTATAGAAGCTCAGGCATCTGGTCTGTCGTGTATTATTTCCGATGCTGTTCCCGATGGCGCAATCTTATTGCCCAATGTGATAAAATGCTCGAAAATGGACATGGGCATATGGAAAAAAGCGATAGATTCAGTTTTAAAAATATCGTTTGACAGAAAATCTGCGAAGGAATTAATCGTTCAAAGTCATTATGACATTAATTTGGAATCTAAAAGGTTAGCAGAGATGTATAAAGAAGCGTTAGAAAGAGAGATATCATGCAAACACTAATTATTTTGAATTATCAAAGAGAAATACCACCCTTTATGATTACAGAAATTTCATATGCAAAGAAAATGTTTGATAATGTTTATTATGTAACTCCAGAATTATTTAATGATAATTCTTTGTTAGTTACGTGTGATAATTTTCATGTAGTACAACTTGGCATAGGATCACGAATAAAATCATGCCTCAAACTGCCTTTCATGTTATTACGCAAAGCCAGTGTAAAGCAAATATATAGTGCCATTAAAAATCATGATATCTCATTCAAATTAATAAAGTACATAATTACTCAATTATTTTGTTCGGATATTATCTATAATGCTGGACGAAAAATCGTTGAAAAAAATTTGAAAATCACTAAGATTTACGTTATGGCAACTTGGTTTTCTGTTGAAGCTTATGCAGCTGCTATGCTAAAAAATAAATATTCTAAAAATATTACTACAGCATCTTTAGCACACTCTTTTGAAATCGATCCGGCAAAAAATAACTTTGTTGAATATTCATTTAATGATGAAAAGCACTGTGCTATTGATAAGATTTCTTTTATATCTCAAAAGATGAAGGATATTTATTATAATGCTGTTGGAGAAGTATTAAAGGATGAATGGAATAAAGGAGACTGCTATTATCTAGGGAGTATAAAGAAATATGATTGTATGAATCAAACAGATGAAACAGTATTTAATATTTGTACTTGTTCAGGAATGACAGCAGTAAAAAGAATTCCTTTACTTATAGAAGCCTTAATGGGTTGGGAAAATAGCACGCTAGTTTGGACACATTTGGGTGGAGGACCGTTAGAAAACGAGATTGTGCATCTTTCAGATAAATTGCAGCAAACGAATCCGTTGATTACTGTAAAACTTCTGGGGAAGCTTGAAAATTCTAAGGTTCAAAAATATTATGCCAATAATCCTGTTGATTTGTTTATAAATGTTAGTGAAGCCGAAGGTCTTCCTGTTTCTATTATGGAAGCCATGTCATATGGAATACCCGTACTAGCAACTGATGTTGGCGGCACCTCCGAAATTGTAAATACTAGCAATGGGTTATTGATACAAAAGGAGATGACCCCTAGGGAATTGCATGACAGTATAACCTTATTTTATATGAAAACATTTGATTTTAGAAATGAATTACGTGAAAATGCATATGAATTTTGGAATAAAAAATTTAACGCATCTAAAAATATCACTAAGTATTTTGAAGACTTAATATTAGGAACGTGTGACTTACATGGTGAAAAACAAAGTTGATAAAATAGCTGGTATTAGAGTTGGCATTGAGGGTTTGGCATATTTCTTTTTCAGGTGTACTTTTTTTAGGTATATTTGAAGGATACATTAATATTATTCTATGGCAAGTGCCATGAATGTGACTTTACAAAATGACCTGATATTATCACTTACTCTTTCAGGAAAGGTACAGACATATATCGAAAATATGCAGTAAGAATTGGTAATGATTTAGATGTGAAACTATATGTACTACAGTCTAGATTTTTTGACAATTCTGGGCTTGGTTCAAAAAGAGGATTGAAAGCTATAACCCTGACATAATCCATTTGCATAATATATATGGATATTATATAAATATTGAACGCCTATTTAAAAGAATCAGAGAAACCTGTGGTTTGGACATTACATGATTGCTGATCATTTACTGGAATTGAAAATATGACTATAGTAACCTACAAGGTTATTGTTTCCAAACATACAAGAATATTTTTGAAAATAATTTAACTATAAAGAAAGAAGAGGAAATAAATAAATGAAACATTATGAAAACATTACAATAAATCCCGGGGGAGGTGGTCTAAAAACTAAAACAGGACTGTCAACTACTTGTACAAAAAATCAAGTAAAAAAGACAATTTTAGATATGATTGAAGATGAAAATCAAGAAGTAATTTATACAACATCCACAAGTGGCAATGAGTTTTCGGACAGTCTGAGGAGGGTAAAATGCAGTATAATTAATAGTTTCTTTATTAAGGTGCGTGATGTGGTATGAAGAAAAGAAAAATTTGCTTTATCAGTTTAGGAAATCTTTACCTTACACCTTACTTTCATATTTATAAAGAACTTGTCAATGGTGATTGGGATATTATTTTTTGGAATAGGCACAATATTGATGAACATATAGACTGTGCGTCAAAATATTGTTTTCAATATCCATTAAAAGAGCATGATAACAAATTTAAAAAAATAAAAGCGTATATTAAATTTCGGAAATTTGCTGTTAATATTATAAAAAACAACAATTATGCTTTTATTGTCTTGTTACAAACATCAGCTGCTATGCTTTTATCAAACGAGTTGAAAAAAAATTATAACAATAATTATATTGTAGATATTAGAGATTATACATTAGAGCGAAATTATTTATTTTATAAACTTGAAGAAGATTTGCTTAATAAAAGTAGAATAAATGTAATCTCATCAAAAGGTTATTTAGAATTTTTACCATCTGCAAAATACTTAATGGTACATAATGATTTTTCAATAACAAACAAAGAAATGGATCATTTCAGAAAAAGAAACAAAAACAAAAACAAAATTGTTATAGCATATATTGGATTAATTAGATTTCATAAGCAAAACAAAAAGTTTATCATGCAATTCATGAATGATGAAAGATTTCATATAAAATTCATAGGAAAAGGCGCAGACTATTTAAAAAATTATTGCGACGATTTAGGAGTAAAGAATATTGAGTTAATTGATTCCTTTCCACCTGAAGATACTTTGAAATATTATTATGATGTTGATATTATTTATAATTTATATGGTAATAAAACACCATTATTAGATTATGCATTATCAAATAAATTATATTATGCCGCACGCTTAGGAATGCCAATTCTTGTGTGTAGCGGAACATATATGGAAAAAATATCAGTGCATTTTAAATTTGGTTATGTATTTAATTATGAAACACGAAAATCTAATAATGATCTTTATAAATATTATAAATCGATAATCTGGAAAGATTTTTATAAAGAATGTGACCAGTTTATAAGTGAAGTTCAATATGAAAACAGAAGATTTAAAGAAGAAATCAAAAATATATTTAACAAAGCATTTAATAATAAAGAATTGGAAGGTGAAGATTAATGAAAATTGTCAATGTTGAAGATTTTTTTCATCCCGATGCCGGATATCAGATAAATATTCTTTCCAAATATTTAAGTAGTTTTGGACATGAAGTAGTTATAGTGACTACAAAAATGGATAAGATACCGTCCCAACTTATGAAATTTTTTAGTAGCGATGATATCGAAAAAAAAGATGAAGCATTCGCAGAAAAAAATAATATTAAAATTGTTAGGTTGCCTATTAAAAAAATTATAAGCGGTAGAGCGATATTAGGAAAATGTCTCCATGACTGTATTAAAAAAGAGTGTCCGGATATCTTATATTTACATGGGAATGATACACTATCTGGAATGCAGTACATTTCAAAAAGTGGAAAACTGTCATTCCCTATTATCACAGATAGTCATATGCTTGAAATGGCTTCAGAAAATAAATTTAATAAATTGTTCAGAAAGTTTTATAAACTTTTAATAACACCTAAAATAATAAAAAACAAAATACCTGTAATACGTACTCAGGACGATGATTATGTTGAGCGATGCCTTGGTATTCCTTTGTCACAAGCACCTTGGATTTCGGTTGGTTCAGACACCTTGCTTTTCCATCCAAACAAAGATGTACGAATTTTATTCAGAGAAAAATATAATATATCTGAAGATGATTTTGTTGTTGTCTATACTGGGAAGTTGGATAAGGGTAAGGGTGGGAAGCTGTTGGCTGAAACATTTGTTCGGCGGTTTGATACGAATAAAAATGTTGTACTTCTTGTTGTCGGAACATGCTATGGGACTTATGGTGAGGAAGTGGATAGACTATTTTTACAATCCGAAAACCGTATTATTCGCTTTCCAACGCAGTTATATATAGAACTAGCTCAATTTTATCAGGCGGCTGATCTATCGGTATTTGCGAAACAATGTAGTTTGAGTTTTTATGATGCTCAGGCGTGTGGTCTACCTGTGGTTTCAGAAGATAATAATATTAATGTAGATCGTAATTCACATGGAAACGGACGCTGTTTTAAAGCTGGTGACTCAAATGATTTTCGTGTAAAAATCACAGAGTATTTGAATATGCAATCAAATGAGTTTGAAGCAGAGCGTAAGTGTTGTCATCAGTTTATTATTGATAATTATGATTACAAAGATATTGCTCAACAATATATCGAAATATTAGAAAAAGAGTATAGACGTTTTTCTAACAGAAAGGGTCATAATGATTAGAATTTGTTTTTAATCGGTGGATTTTAAGGTAACGGCGGAAATGGAAGAGTTACATCAATTAATGCAAATGAGTTATATGATCTCCCAAATTAATTCTTTAATTAACAATTTAAATGATAGATACAGATTTCCCGAAAATCAAAAGATCAATATGGGAAAATTTACATTAAATCGTATAATAAATCAGTGGGGAGAAATACTATGAATAATTCTATACTAATTGAAAAAAGTGAAGCTTTTACAAGCAAATTTACAAATGTATTGATATATATTTATTTTGTTATTTCTATTTTTGAACCTTACATAAATAAGACAGTTGGCAGTATAACGAAATATTATATGTTTATTGTTATGGCTTTTATTATTTTCGATATAAGAGGCAGACTTAAGATTACGCATTTGCATATGGCATATTTATTATGGCTAGCATACAAGTTTATTTCATTGTTCTGGTCAGAAGATATTACAACTCCAAAATCACATTACATTTCACAAATTGGGATGGTGTTTTTTTTAGTTACTATAACATCTGTGAAGATGCACAAAAAAACTATTGAAAAACTTGTTTTCACATATTTTTTATCCAGTGGTGTAATGGGGTTACTTGCAATTCTATTTTCGCAATCATATCATGGGTCTGTCTCAAGTAGACAAGTTCTCGTTTTGTTTGGTGTAGAAATTGATCCAAACAATCAGGCTGCTTTACTTTTAATAGGAATTTGTATTGCACTATATTATTTAATAGTTGTTCAAAAAAACAAAATAGTGTCTATCTGTATATTGGCAATTAATACAATAGCATGTTTGTCCACAGGTTCGCGGGCCGGATTAGTAACCGCTATTATATTGATTATTATAAGTATCTTATTCAATGAAAACAGAACATCTTTGTTTATTACAATAAGAAGAGTATTTTTAATATCCCTTATTGTTGCTCTTATGTTTGTTATATTACGAAACTATATTCCTCAAGATGTATATATTCGACTTTTTGATTTTAATAGTTATCAGAGCGGGAGCGACCGCGATATACTTTGGGCAAACGCATGGAATAAATACACAAGTGATTTATTAAGCATTGTTTTTGGATTAGGTTGGGGTACAGCACTAGCATATACAGGACTCTCTACTGCAGTACATAACACATTTTTGAATATGTTGTGCGATGTTGGATTTTTAGGAACATGTATGTTTTTTATTCCTATAATTAATGCATCTATAAAACTCATAAAAATTAAAAAGTTTCTCCCTGTTTTGTTTCTGCTCTCACAGCTTGTTCCATCATTCTTTATTGATGCAATCAATAAAAGGTTTTTTTGGAATGCAATAATTATTTTGTTTATTTATTATGCTAATGCTTCAGTTGACAAAAATAGTGAAGGAAATGCATTACAAAACTCTAATATACAACAACGCAAATCGTTCTAATATCTTTTATGAAAAGGTGGAAGTCTATGAAGAATATTTTGATTATCAGTTATTTATTTCATCCCAATAATACTATAGGTGCTTTGAGAGCAACTAAAATGGCAAAATTTTTATCACAGAATGGATATACCGTGGATGTTGTATCTGCAGATGTACCAATTGAAAAATATGTGGAGCGAAATGAATATGTAAATAATGAGTATATTATTAACTTAAATAAACATAGTTCGCTTTTTTGTGTTAATTCACATATTTGTATTAATAATTTAGAGAGAAAGACCAATCAATCTTCGTTAAAACATAATAAAATATTTGATGAATTAAGAAACTTGAAACGTGGTTATATGCAAAAAAAACTTATGAAAATTTTTAATAAAAATTTTAAATTGTTATTAAACTCTGATTTATTTGATATTAAAAGATACGATACTGTTCTATCAACATTTGGACCAACATGTAATGTCCAATGCGGATTATATTGCAAAAAGATATTTAGTAATATTAATTGGATATGTGACTTTCGAGATCCAATGTTAACTCGGAATACGCCTATGATCTATCGGCCTTTTAATTATTTCCTTCAAAAAAATGCTTTGAAGCACTCTGACAAAATTGTTGCTGTATCCAATGGCTATCTTAAGCGTATATGCAAAGGTAAATATCAAAATAAATCATATATGATACCTAATGGTTATGACAAAGAAGATATTAAGATTTATTCATCCGAGCAAAATAGTGTTCTGAATATAACTTATGTTGGTTCATTGTATGAGGGTAAAAGAGATATCTCTGTTATTTTTAAAGTGCTATCTGAGATAATAGAAGCTGGGATAATTGATAAAAGCCGTATTTGCTTTAATTATGCAGGGAAAGACATCAAAGCTTTAAATGATCAAGCTAGCCTCTATAAATTAGTAGATATTATAAAAGATCATAAGATGTTATCAAGAGAAGTATGCTTACAGCTTCAATTCTCATCAGATTTAGTAGTTTTATCTACATGGAATTATAAAAATGAATATGGGGTTTTCCCTGGGAAGTTTCTGGAATATATGCTTATCAATAAGCCGATTATTGCTATAGTAAATGGTGATCTCGCAGAAAGTGAAGTAAAAGAGATAATGGAAGAGGGTGATTTTGGCGCTACATACGAGTATGTTAACGATAGTAATGATTATCCCAAATTAAAAGAATATTTAATTTATCAAATTAATTCTTATTTAAATAGAAGCAACTTAAAGTTTTCACCTATCAATGAAGTTGTTGAAAGATATAATTATGATAACATTATACAAAGTGTTATAGCGTTGTTATAATAACGCAATATATTTAGATAGAAAGGTAAGTAAATGGAAGAAAATGGAAGAAAATCAAGAAAAGCAAATATCAATTGGTAAAGATGCTGCAAAATTAACATTTGTCAAAATATTTTCAATGGGACTTACCATGGTTTCGGCTATGTTGTTATCCCGTTTCCGCACACTTAACGAATATGGTACATATTCACAAATACTTTTAGTAACTTCATTAGCATATTCTATATTTTCTATGGGGTTACCAAACAGCATTAACTATTTTATAGCAGGTGAGGACGATGTAGCTAAAAGAGCTAACTTCATCAAGACGTTTTATACGAGCAACACCATAATGGGTGTGATTTGCGGACTTGGTTTATTTGTACTTGTGCCTGTTATTCAAAACTATTTTGGCAATGATTTGATTTATAAATTCTCATTTGTATTGTTACTTTATCCTTGGGTAAAACTGATTAATGCTGGAATGGAAAATCTTTTTATTGTATATAATAAAGCGAATAAATTAATATGGTTCCAGCTGCGATATGGGATTACAACACTGATCATTATTTTTATAGCACTTTACTTTAATCTAAGTTTTTATATATACATGATTATGTTAATGTCCGTTGAAATTGGATTTGCTTTTTTTATATATTATCTTTCTTGGAAAATTACTGGAGTTATACCATTTGGCAAATTTGACTTTGCATTATTTAAAACAATATTAAAGTTTTCCATTCCGATTGGGCTTGCTAATATTGTTGGAACATTAAATATAGAACTTGACAAATTAATTATTGGTGGATTTCTAGATACAGAATCACTGGCAATATATACAAACGCCTCAAAAGAGATGCCGGTTGCAATCATTTCTGGTTCCATTACAGCTGTTTTAATGCCACAGATGAGAAGGCTTTTAAAAAAGGGTCACAATGAAGAGGCTGTCGATTTGTGGAGCAATTCAATCATCATAGCTTTTATTTTTATATGCTTCATAACTGCTGTTTTGTTTGTCTTTGCTCCACAGGCTATGTCGATTCTATATTCACCTAAATATTTACCTGGGGTTAATGTTTTCAGAGTATATTCATTAGTCTTATTACTAAGGGTAACATATTGGGGGATGATTTTGAATTGTACTGGTAAAACAAAGATGGTATTATATTCATCAATTGGCTCATTTGTTTTAAATGCTGTTTTAAATTATATTTTATATTTTATATTTGGAATGATTGGTCCTGCAATTGCAACATTAATGTCTATTATTCTAATGAATTTATTTCAATTAAGATTCACTTCTAAAACGATTAATATATCAATTAAAAGAATAATTCCTTGGGTTAAACTATTGAAGATTGTTATATTCAACCTAGTCTTAGGAGCAGTTGCATATTTTGTTAATTTTAGCTTAGGAATACAGTTGAACTTTATTGGATATATACGTTGTGGATTAATTATAGTTGTGTGGGCAGCATTATATTTCGGATTCCACTATAAAAATATTCGAATAATATGGAAAAGATTAAAATGATTGAATGAATTGCGTATATTTATGAAGACGGTTATTGGCACTTTTTATATGACAAAAATAAAGAATTAAAATTGAAAATAAATAATTTGTGACTATCTATTACAATGAGAAAATTCAGGAGGAAAATTAATGATTAATGTAATAGGACTTGGGTACATAGGGCTTCCTACAGCTCTTATATTTGCTTCGCATGGGGTAAAGATAGTAGGAACTGACTACAATAAGGACTTGGTTGCAGAGCTAAACGCTGGTCGTACAACATTTGAAGAAGATGGGTTGGACGCTCTCTTTAATGATGCGGTTTCTAAAGGAATCAAATTTTCAACAGAATATCAAGCAACAGATATGTATATTGTATCTGTTCCGACGCCATATGATAAAGACAGCAAAAAAATTGATGCATGTTATGTTGTTTCAGCAGTTAAATCTATTATGGAAGTATGTCCAAAAGGTGCAACTGTTGTAATCGAATCTACGGTATCGCCTGGAACTATTGATAAGTTTGTTAGACCGGTTGTAGAGGCGAATGGGTTTGTGGCAGGAAAAGATATTAATCTGATTCATGCTCCCGAAAGAATCATTCCTGGCAACATGGTGTATGAGCTTGAATACAATTCAAGGACAATCGGAGCAGATGATCTGGAAATTGGCGAAAAAGTTAAAAATTTATACGAATCATTTTGTAAGGGAGAAATTGTCGTAACGGATATAAGAACTGCGGAAATGACGAAAGTTGTTGAGAATACTTTCCGCGACATCAATATTGCATATGCGAACGAATTAGCTAAGATTTGCAGAAGTGATAATATGGATGTATATGAGATTATTAGGATTGCAAATAAACATCCTCGTGTTAATATTCTTCAACCCGGTCCGGGCGTTGGCGGACACTGCATATCTGTTGACCCGTGGTTTTTAGTTGGAGATTACCCTGGGCTTGCTAATATTATTCTTGCAGCACGCAAAATTAATGATTCTATGCCCGAATTTGTTTTGGAACGTATCCACGATATCATGAAGGAGAACAACATTACAGATGTTGCACGCATTGGCTTATATGGCCTTACATACAAAGAGAATGTTGATGACGTGCGTGAGAGTCCTACTCTACAATTGTTAGAGTGCATGGAACGGCATTTAGCAACAGGACTGAAAGTATATGATCCATGGGTTAAAAAAGATATTGTAGCTAATCAATATCATGATTTAGATGATTTTTTAGATAATGTTGATATAGTAGTTATTATGGTAAATCATAGTGAAATTATGGAGAACATGAATAAGTTTAAAGGAAAGATTATATTAGATACTAAAAAAGTATGTGAATTGGATGGGGTGTATAGACTATGATTACAAAAAAAGTTATGCTTGTGTTTGGGACAAGACCCGAAGCCATAAAAATGTGCCCGCTTGTTAATGAACTCAAGACACGTCCCAATATTAAAGCGGTTGTTTGTGTAACAGGTCAGCATCGTCAAATGCTTGATCAGGTTTTGGAGGCCTTTTCGGTTATTCCGGACTATGATTTGTCGATCATGAAAGATAAACAAACTCTATTTGATGTTACTATAAACATTTTAGAACGTATAAAAGTAGTTTTAGAAGATGTTAAACCCAATGTAGTTTTAGTACATGGAGATACATCAACTACATTTATTACCTCTTTAGCGTGTTTTTATTTACAAATTCCTGTAGGGCACGTTGAAGCAGGACTTCGTACATACAATATTTATTCACCTTATCCTGAAGAATTTAACAGACAAGCAGTCGGTATAATTGCAAAGTATAATTTTGCTCCAACGGTTTTATCAAAAAAAAATCTTTTGAAAGAAGGCAAACCTAAAACTAGTATATATATTACCGGCAATACGGCTATTGATGCATTAAAGACAACTATACGAAAAGATTACTATCATCCGGAACTTGAATGGGCTAATGATAGCCGGTTAATTATGATAACGGCACACCGCCGTGAAAATCTTGGCGAACCTATGCATAATATGTTTCGCGCTATCCGCCGTATAATTGATGAATATCCTGATATAAAAGCAATTTATCCAATACATATGAATCCGATCGTAAGAGAAGCCGCACAGCAGGAACTTGGCGACTGTAGCCGTATTCATATTATAGAACCATTAGATGTTTTAGATTTTCATAATTTTTTATCCCGTACTTACTTAATTTTAACCGATAGCGGAGGCATTCAAGAAGAAGCCCCAAGCCTTGGTAAGCCTGTATTGGTTATGCGTGATACAACTGAAAGACCGGAAGGAATTGCGGCAGGTACATTAAAACTGGTAGGAACAACAGAAAAAGTTATATATGATAATTTTAAAGAGCTTTTAGAAAATAATTCATCATACGAAAGTATGAGTAAGGCTTCAAATCCATATGGAGATGGATTTGCCAGTAAAAGAATAGCTGATATTTTGGAGGTAGAGTAATGTCACTTTTTACAGATAAAACACTACTCATCACTGGAGGTACTGGCTCATTTGGAAATGCAGTTTTAAACCAGTTCTTAAAAACCGACATTGGTGAAATTCGTATATTCTCTCGTGATGAAAAAAAACAGGATGATATGCGTCATGATTTTCAAGCTAAAATGCCAGAAGTTGCAGGAAAAATCAAGTTCTTAATTGGCGACGTACGTGATTTGGCTTCCTGTAAAAATGCAATGTACGGTGTAGATTATATATTCCACGCTGCAGCACTTAAGCAAGTGCCGAGCTGTGAGTTCTTCCCTATTGAAGCGGTAAAAACGAATGTTATTGGCACGGAGAATATTCTGACTGCCGCAATTGAGGCTGGGGTAAGCAATATTATATGCCTTTCGACTGACAAAGCTGCCTATCCTGTTAATGCAATGGGGACAAGCAAGGCAATGATGGAAAAGGTTATTGTTGCAAAGTCTCGTACCGTTTCACCAGATAAGACAAAAATCACATGTACTCGTTACGGTAATGTAATGTGTAGTCGTGGTAGCGTTATTCCGCTTTGGATTGAACAGATTAAAGCAGGAACCCCGATTACCATTACCGACCCTGATATGACAAGGTTTATCATGAGCCTAGATGAAGCGGTTGATTTGGTGCTGTTTGCCTTTGAAAATGGCGTGTCAGGCGATATTCTTGTGCAAAAGGCGCCTGCATGTACCATAGGTAATCTTGCACAGGCAGTTAAAGAATTGTTTAACAGTAAAGATAAAATAAAGGTCATCGGCATCCGTCATGGTGAAAAAATGTATGAAACACTTTTAACAAATGAAGAATGCGCAAATGCAACGGATATGGGTGACTTCTATCGTGTACCATGTGACAAGCGTGATTTGAATTATAATAAATATTTCAACGAAGGTGATATGGAGCGTAACATTCTTACCGAATTCAACTCTAACAATACTAAACTTCTTACGGTTGAACAGGTTAAGGATAAGCTACTGACACTGGAGTATATTCGCAATGAAATTGCGGCATGGGAGGCAGGATAATGAATATATTGATTACCGGTGCAAAAGGGTTTGTTGGTAAAAACCTGACCGTTGCTCTTGAGAATATTAAGTCAGGAAACGATAAAACGCATCCTGAAATATGTGTTGATGAACTATATCGCTATGATATTGATACTGACCCGGCTTTACTCTATGAATATTGTATGAAAGCTGATTTTGTGTTACACTTGGCAGGAGTAAACCGTCCTGAAAATACAGATGAATTTATGAAGGGTAACTTTGGCTTTACATCTACTCTGCTTGACACCCTGAAAAAGCATAACAATACCTGCCCTGTAATGATTTCGTCGTCTACACAGGCTGTGCTTGATAATCCCTATGGACAGTCCAAAAAAGCAGGCGAGGATTTGTTATTTGCATATGCGAAGGAGACTGGTGCCAAGGTTCTGGTTTACCGTTTCCCGAATGTATTTGGTAAATGGTGCCGACCGAATTACAATAGTGCAATTGCGACCTTCTGCAATAACATGGCAGACGATTTGCCTATTCATGTGAACGACCCAAGTGCCAATATGACGCTTGTATATATTGATGATGTCATTGCTGAGCTTATCCGTGCTTTGTGCGGAAACGAAACCAGGGACGGCGTTTATTACAGGGTTCCGGTAGAGCATAAAGTTACACTTGGCGAGATTGTTGATTTGATCAGATCTTTCAAAACGAGTCGTGATGAGCGGAGCATTCCTGATATGTCTGATTCATTTACAAAAAAACTGTATGCAACATATCTTTCCTATCTGCCAACGGACAAGTTCTCATATCCGCTTAAAATGAATGTGGATGCCCGCGGCAGTTTTACCGAAATTTTGCGAACTATTGATAGAGGGCAGTTTTCTGTAAACATTTCTAAACCTGGCATTACAAAAGGTAATCACTGGCACCATACCAAAAATGAAAAATTTGTGGTGGTTAGCGGAACAGGAGTTATCCGTTTCAGAAAACCTGACGAAACCAAGGTTTATGAATATTTTGTATCAGGCGATAAAATCGAGGTTGTTGATATTCCGACCGGATATACCCACAACATCGAAAATCTTGGCGATACCGACCTTGTGACATTTATGTGGTGCAATGAGTGCTTTGATCCAGATCATCCCGATACGATATTTTTAGAGGTGTAAATATGTCGAAACTAAAATTAATGACCATTGTTGGCACAAGACCGGAGATCATCCGTCTTGCCGCTGTAATAAAAAAATGTGATACGTATTTTGATCAGATTCTTGTTCATACGGGACAGAATTATGATTATGAACTGAACCAGGTATTTTTTGATGATCTGGGTCTTCGTGCGCCTGATTTCTATCTGAATGCTGTGGGTGATGATTTAGGTGAAACAATTGGGAATATTATCGCAAAATCATACAAGCTCTTAGCAGAGGAGCAGCCGGATGCATTATTGATTTTGGGTGATACAAATTCCTGTCTGTCGGCTATTTCAGCGAAACGCCTGCATATTCCTATCTTCCATATGGAGGCGGGAAACCGCTGTTTTGATGAATGTCTGCCGGAGGAAACAAACAGAAGAATTGTTGACCATATTGCAGATGTGAATATGTGTTATAGTGAGCATGCCCGCCGCTATTTGAATTATGAGGGAACTGCAAAGGAACGGACATACGTTACAGGCTCTCCTATGGCAGAGGTTTTGCATAATAATCTGGAGCAAATCAAGTCCAGCGATGTTTTAAAAAGATTAGGACTTGAAAAGGAGAAGTATATCCTTTTGTCGGCTCACCGCGAAGAGAACATCGATACAGAGGCAAACTTTTTTAGTCTTATGAATGCGGTGAATGCGATGGCTGAGAACTATGACATGCCGATTCTGTATTCTTGCCATCCCAGAAGTGCCAAGTTCATTGAAAAGCACAACTTTAAATTTGATAAACGTGTGATTCAAAATAAACCGCTGGGTTTCCATGACTACAACAATCTGCAAATGAATGCGTTTGCTGTTGTGTCGGATAGCGGAACACTGCCGGAGGAAAGTAGTTTTTTCTTATCGGTTGGAAATCCTTTTCCTGCTGTATGTATTCGCACATCAACCGAACGCCCTGAGGCGCTTGACAAGGGCAATTTTGTTCTTGCAGGAATTACGACTGATCAGGTACTGCAAGCGGTTGATACTGCAGTAGAGATGAACAAAAACGGTGACTTTGGTATTCCTGTGCCAAACTATATTGATGAGAATGTTAGTACTAAGGTTGTTAAAATCATCCAAAGCTATACTGGTATTGTTAACAAAATGGTATGGCGTAAATATTAATTATTTCGTTGTATATTCCGTGAGTATTCCGCCCATCGTATCGTAATATTCGGTAGAGGAATCGCAATGAAGCGCTTACATAGATAACATCATTTTTGCCGATAATAAAGTCGGCCAGGAAAACAGACGAGACAAAAGAATTAACCCGCCAAAGGTGTTGATTGTCAATTTTACTTGACAATCAACACATCAATACCAAATATGTCCGCCTTCCGGATCTGCTGATAGATCTGGAAATGGCAAGAAATGAAGGCATCTACAAAAAGGTTAAGGCTTAATATACCAATCCCGTATTGCTCATCATAGATGAATGGCTACTTCTGAAACCAACAGAGAGTGAGCAGAAGGACATCTTTGAACTGATGCACAGGTCGTATTGCTTGGATGACATTATACTACAACATATTGAGTTGTAGTGCATTATTTATTTTTGGTTGTGGACGTAACTCACAATAGATATTTAAGCAAAATTATTTATTATAAATCTTGTATACTTTTCTTATAGCTTTCTTTTTCTAATTTATATTTTTTTCTATTAAAATAATATACAGTGATTAGTATAATATTTAAAAGATTAATACCAAAGAAATCAACAATTAATTCTTTTAGATTAATTGAGGTACGCATAGGATGTTTGGCTTCAAAGTCCTCATCAGCTGATCTTAATTCTTTTATTTTATTGTCAAATTCCTCTTTCTCGCTCAGACTAAAGGTATAGGTTTCATTATTTGTATTAATTGTATATTTATTATATCCAATTCCAAGATCAGATACAGTAAGAACAATAGATACTATGAATAAAATGCATGGAATAATAAGACCAAAATAATTGTTTTTTTGTCTAGCTAACCATCCTTGAAAAAAAATTATACTAATTAAAACTCCAATAATAATTAATATATATATTAAAATAATATATTTCATGATTTTTATCCTCTCTTATCATTTCTATAGGCATCTATCAGTAGTTTCGCTGATTCCAGATCAATTTTTTCGTCAATTGCCAATTGCTTGATAAAAGCAATATAAGGTTCTTCATCAGAATCATCTACTTTGACTTTTTGAATTATTTTATCTAAGCGTTTTCTTGCTGTTGGATAAGAAATACTATATTGAGTACTTATATCTTTTAGCGAACCGGATACTAAAATAAATTTTTTTATAAATAGCAATTCATCATTATTAAGGGATTTTATCCATTGTGGAACAACATAAATAGACATACCTTCTCCTTCCTTTTTTAATAATGTTTATTATAATGTTAAATATTATTAAAGTAAAGTATTTTTTTATTTTTTTCTACATTCCAAATTGAAATTAAATTTGGCAATTTTAATGGAATTATATATAACCTGACTTTGGTATCAGGCATCAGAAAATTGCATATTCTGTTTTATTTGCTAACGACACAAAACCAGCTGATCAAACTATAGAGGCATTAGAAAACTGCCTGCCTCTGTTATTAATTGTGATAGTATTCATTTCATCTGTTAGCGCCTTATTATATTCGTTATATATAACATATCCTATACTTTTGCTCAGTAAAACATCACATAAAATGGCAACCCTGGATTTCACAGAGAAATCTAAAATAAACAGGTCCGATGAAATTGGTACTCTTTCAAAAAATCTGAATATACTCTCGGAAAAGTTGTCTAATACCCTAAATGACCTACAGCAGGCTAATACTGCCCTAATAAGCGATATTGAAAAAGAAAGAATAGCAGAGAAAAAAGGGTAGCATTTTTCTCTGCTGCATCGAACTAAAGACTCCAATCGCTGTAATAAAAGGACAATTGGAGGGAATGTTATATCGTGTAGGTACCTATAAAGATCGTGATAAATATTTGATGCGTTCTATTGAGAAGTAACTAAGAATCTTGAAAAAACTGTCCAGGAATTATTGATAATTTCAAAAATGGAATCTCCAGGATATGTGCCAAATTTCAAAATTTTTAGTAGCGCTGATTATGTTGTGAATATTTATAAACTATGTTATCATTAGGTCAGAACTTTTATAGTCGAAATAACAAATGATGCAAAGTCTTGGATTATTAGCATTGTATGCCACAAGCCATGTGACTCGGACTATTCTGCATGAACTTTGTCCACCTTGCATAAACATACCCAAAACAATGCAGAATCTGCGGGATATCAGCGTCTTGCAACTATGGCTAAGTCGAGTTTGCAAAAAATGTTAAAGAATATGGATATCAAACCCTTTAAAATCAGATATTATCTCGAAAGAAAAGCCCCCGATTTTGACTCTAATATGTACGACGTATTGTTTGTATGTAAGCAGGCTGAAATGCAGTTTGAAGAAAACAGAGAAATCATCATTCTGGCTGATGAGCCTAAGACTTATACTTTATCGTACGACGAAAAGCCAGGTATACAGGCAATTGCAAACAAATATCCTGATAAAAAACCACCGTAGAGAACGATTTTGTCTGCTAGGATTACGAAATAAGGAAAAGAAATTGTCTATACGAGGAGGAAGAAAAATGACAGTAATGCAAGAATTTAGAAATGCAATTAAATTTGATGGTGAGGATTATCTCATACAATCAAAAACACTGAAATCAATATGTGAAAAACATGAGACACCTTTTTATCTGTACGATGTAAATTATATTTTAAGCAAATATGATATGCTCAAAAGATGTTTTCCATACGAAAAATTAAAAATATTCTATGCATTAAAAGCTAATTATAATCCGCATATTTTACGGATTATGAAAGATCATGGGTTTTATTTGGATGCTGTTAGCCCGGCAGAAGTAATCTTAGCTATTAAGTTGGGATATGATAAGGATAAAATTATGTTCACAGCTAACAACATGACGGATAAGGAAATGCAGGTTGTAAAAGAGCAGGGGGTTTTGTTTAACATTGATTCATTATCCCGTCTGGAGACATTTGTAAAAACTTATCCAGGAGAGTCTATTTGTCTGCGAATTAATCCAAATGTGGTAGCTGGTGAAAATGAAAAGGTTCAAACAGGAGGTGATTTAAGTAAGTTTGGTATTCTGATTGAAGATGTTAGGAAGGCAGCAGCACTTGCAAAAGAACATGATGTAAAGATTATTGGTTTGCATGAGCATACTGGAAGTGGTATATCAGATACAACAAAAGTATATGAGAGCATGGCTAATTTATTAGGTATAGCAGATCCAAAGATATTTCCAGATTTGAAATTCATTGATTTTGGTGGTGGTTTTAAAGTACCGTATGAACCAGATGAAAAGCAAATTAATTATGTTGAATTTGGAAGGGAATGTGTTTCATTTTTTGAAAAGTTTTGTAAAACGTTTGGTAAAAGATTAGATTTATGTTTTGAGCCAGGTAAGTTTATCGTTGCGGATTCGGGGTGTATGGTTTTACAAGCAAATACAGTGAAAAACAATAAGGGAAGACTAATTGTAGGTACTGATTCTGGTTTTCCTCATTTGATTAGACCAGTTTTGTATGGAGCATATCATCAAATTATTAATATTAGCAATCCTACAGGTGTAGTTAAGACATATGACATTTATGGGAACACATGTGAATCTGGTGATTGTTTTGCAAACCAACGAGAAATCCAAGAGATTCGTATAGGTGATTACATTGCTATTATGAATGCTGGGGCATATTGCCGTTCTATGGCTTCAGAATATAATTTAAGACCATTGCCCACGGAATGTTATATTTATAATGATGAAGTTGTTGAATCAAAACATAAACTGACTCATTTCGAATTAGTTGATAGAATTTTGGATGATTATGGTATAGAGTAATTAAGATTTTGTGTTTTTAACGTGAGCTTATTATTGTAATGGATACAGACCGTTTATGGAGAAGTCAGCTATTCCAGAAATGTATACATCGGCACCGACGACTCCAACAAACTCCCTGCCAAGCAGAAAAAGAGTTGCAGTAGAGGGTTCATCCTATTTGATTGTTATTTTGTGGTGATTTAACGTAAACGCTCCATAGTGAGTACTCCCGCAAAGCTAACCACTCCTATGAGTGGCACATTTTTATAGTAACCTTCTGCAATTAGCTGGAAGTTTGTCCGACCAAGCAAGCGCTATAATCTACAGCATTTCGGAGACAGCAAAATTGAATAGAGTACTACTTCAATATTGTTCAGATTGATAATTATATTATTGGAGATACAAGTAATTTTAAACCAATACCAGATATGGAGAATAAATTTAGCTTCGAACATGGTAAGAGTACTTTTCTCCGGTTTCGTTAACAATAGATATTATTTTAAGTGATGAGCAGATGGAAAATGGCATAGAAAGAGATTTTCTTGGTATGTATGAATATGTGGAATCATATACATCGGCCCATGGTTATAAGGTTAATATAGTTGTAACTACAAGTGGTTCTGAACTGGATAATGCAACTGTAGATATTACATCGCAAAAAAGTGCAATTTTTGTTGCTGAAGGTATTCGTTATGTTTTAACAGGAAGCGTTTCCGTAGATACTATAAAATCAATCGTGGATACTATGAAATAGTTGGATCCAAATAGCACACATGTGGTATAAGGATCCCTTATTTTCTTATAGCCTTAAAATACCTATTTATGTATAACACGGTATAAAGTGTTTGTAGTACTTAAAGAATAGAAATTAATATGCACTTCTCTTGCGAGATACCAATATACTGCTTATCACCGCCAATATAATGGTAGCGTTTATTATTACCAATCCTACTATCTCACTTATTGGTTTAGCCTCAAAAATTGTAAAACGAGCAGTAAACGTAAACAGCTTATGCGAAAAATATGATATAATATTTCTAAAATCATATGCCCCCAGTATAGGTACAATTAATCCATATAGCAGTAACAGTATAGTTGGCAAAATCATATTTTTCATCAGAACTGAAAGCAAAAACCCTAACGCAATATATAAAATAACAACCCAGAATGAAAATAATACCTGTGGCAAAACACCCAACTCATAGTTCATTGACTCGATAATGAAATCGTTAATAGGTACTTTTCCCTTAACTGCGAACTCGACGACATAACTTCCGATAAACGATATTAGCAAAACCGATATTAGTGTTGTAAACATCACGATTATGCATGATGTGATTTTCCCCAAAATAATTTCATGCTGCGAATATTTAACCGAAATATTTTTGTATGTTTTATTTCTATAGTCGTATGTTGCCACAAAGCAAGCGTATACGCCGAAGACAAGCGTGGCAAAAACAAAAGTTAAGTATTCTAATGTATTGCTGATTATATTATTCGCCTTAATATTTCTTATTGAACTCGCTAATTCTAAATAATCTGCTTTTATAGCATTGTTGTTTGTAACTACAGTACCGTCTATTGTCCTATCAAGTGGTTCTTTAAGTTCTCCCACAATATCTAGTCCCTGTTCCTTATAGTACTGCTCTGTAGACAAATATCTATCGTATTTATTAATTATGTTGCTGTGAAGTCCCACCAAATGTAGAACTGTCAAGATTGCCATAACTCCAAAAACAATAATGATCTTCTTACTGAACCATTGGTAATATAGTTCTCTATTCGCAACTTGAAATATATTTTTTATAGATTTCATATAGCTTACGATCTCCTTGCGCATAATTTTTTAAATGTGTTATTTCTTTTTCGCTCAAGATAAGTAATTCATCAATAATATTTTCGTAAAACTCAAAATGATGCCCTGTTGCTATTACTAGTAAGTGCTTCAAAAGATAGCGTCGTTCCCATAAGTCGAAAAATATGATATCCTTCCTTAAAAAGATCAAATTGATTTTAAGGAGGATCATCATGAGTGCAGATTCCATTACCTTATGGAA
>Ga0153929_1000222_pt1 | contig 21906 bp, 18 predicted proteins | sample TSNJ013MetaG_FD_104689 | JGI IMG/M metagenome (GOLD analysis project Ga0153929, IMG submission 104689) | Attine ant fungus gardens microbial communities from New Jersey, USA - TSNJ013 MetaG | ecosystem: Host-associated > Fungi > Mycelium > Unclassified | place: USA: New Jersey, Wharton State...
CCGCTCCTCTCTTGACCATGCCCCATACCTCCAGACAGTTCGTTGAAGATATAACGCGCAGGACTACGATTGGTTGTCATGTTTTACGGAAATATCAATAGTCGAAGTCGTGCAGCCTCGCGTCGCTGTGTGCTCGCTTTCTTCGTCGGAACGATCTCGCGTTCGTATCTATCCAGCGCGTCGGCGACCGTTGTCCTTTCGGAGGGGCCACGCTGAATGAAAACTCCGCGAACCATTTCGTCTTCCGTTCGGCGGCTCCAATCTTCAGCGTCGCGCTTGGTTCGGAACGTTTTTACGGCGGTGGGCCATCCGACGCGCCGGATGGTCGCTTTCCAAGTTCCGGAGGGTGTTTTTGTTAGCGCAGCCATGGTGCTCCTCGTTGGGGTGGCACCGCGTATTGCACCGTATCTGCACCGCGAAGGACCTGTAAAAGAAAAAGGCCCTGCGGAATAACCCGCAGAGCCTTTTAAATGCTGGTGGCGAATCAGGGATTCGAACCCCGGACCTGCGGATTATGATTCCGTCGCTCTAACCGGCTGAGCTAATTCGCCAAGAGATCGAGATTATGAAGAGGGTTGCGAAACCTGTCAACCCCTTCCAGACTCATTCCTGGAGACAAGGCAGCTCGGAAAGCGACCACCCCACAATCGCTCCCCAAATCGCCCGAAACCCCTCAATCCGAGTCATAAACCGCCGACCCTCTCGTCTCCTTAACAAACAGCATCCCGATCACGAACGTCGCCAAGGCGATCACGATCGGGTACCAGAGCCCCGAGAAAATATTCCCCTTCGCGGCCACGATAGCAAACGCCGTCGCCGGCAAGAACCCGCCGAACCAGCCATTGCCAATGTGATAAGGCAGCGACATCGACGTGTACCGGATCCGCGCCGGGAACATCTCGACCAGCATCGCGGCAATAGGCCCATAAACCATCGTCACGTAGATCATCATGATGGTCAGGATCACAATTGCCATCGGCCAGTTGATCAGCGCCGGATCAGCCTTCGCCGGATAACCCGCCGACTTCAGCGTGCCAGCCAGCGTCTTGTCAAACGCGGCGCCTTTCTCCTTCGCATCGGCGGCCTTGCCGTCATACGTATCCACCACGGTGTCGCCCACCTTGACCTGCGCGATCGTCCCGGCCGGAGCGGCCACGTTCTCGTAGTTCAAACCGGCCTTCGACAACGCGCTCTTGGCAATATCGCAGGAGCTCGTGAACTTCGATGTCCCTACCGGGTTGAACTGGAACGAACACTCGTCCGGATTGGCGATCACGCTGATCGGCGCCTTGACCGTCGCGGCTTCCAGCGTCGGATTCGCGTAGTGAGCCAGCGCGTGGAAGAGCGGGAAGTACGTCAGCGCGGCAATCAGGCACCCGGCCATGATGATCGGCTTACGCCCGATCTTGTCCGACAGCGACCCGAAGAACAGGAAGAACGGCGTCCCGATCAACAATGCCACCGCCACCATGATGTTGGCGCTGGTGCCATCAACCTTCAGCGTCTGCGTCAGGAAAAACAGCGTGTAGAACTGGCCCGTGTACCAAACAACGGCCTGTCCCATCGTCAGCCCGAACAGCGCGAGCAGCACGATCCTGAGGTTTTTCCACTGGCCGAACGCTTCGGTCAGCGGCGCTTTCGACGTCTTGCCTTCCGCCTTGATGCGCTCGAACACCGGCGATTCGTGCAGTTTCAACCGAATCCACACGGAGACGCCCAGCAGCACGATCGACACCAGGAACGGTACGCGCCAGCCCCACACACCGAACGTTTCCTCACCGACGGAACTCCGTACAAGCAAGATCACGATCAGCGAAATGAAAAGCCCGAGCGTAGCCGTCGTCTGGATCCACGCCGTCCACGCGCCGCGCTTATTGGTGGGTGCATGTTCAGCCACGTAAGTCGCCGCCCCTCCGTATTCCCCGCCGAGCGCGAGCCCTTGCAGCAGCCGCATCGCGATGAAGAGCACAGGCGCGGCTATCCCGATCGTGCCGTATCCGGGCAGCAGCCCGACCACGAACGTCGACAAACCCATGATCACAATGGTGACAAGGAAGGTGTACTTGCGCCCGACCATATCGCCGAGACGCCCGAACACAATTGCACCGAACGGCCGCACGGCAAAACCTGCCGCAAAGCCGAGCAAGGTGAAGATGAAAGCAGCCGTCGGATTGACGCCGGAGAAGAAGGTCCTGCTTATATAGATGGCAAGCGAGCCCGCCAGATAAAAGTCATACCACTCGAACACCGTGCCTAGCGATGACGCGAAAATCACGCGCCGTTCTTCGCTCGTCATCGGCGAGTGGGAAATGCGCCCCTCGACCGTTGCCATGAAGTCGTCTCCTGTATTGATCTTTGAATGGCAGCCGCGGATAGCAGCGCCGTGCATTGATTATTGGAAGGAAAACTTACGGCGTTCTGACGCGGAGGGGGAGAGCGCTCAGACGTTTTCTTATCTTCATATTGATCTAAATACTTCAAATACGCCTTCTTCTATCTCAATAAAGTAGGTAACGTCTGTCTAAATCGCCTCGTGCAAAAATATCAGATGGATGGCGATCAGGGTTTGTCCCGGGCAGGATAAACCCGTTGTAAGCCCACCCTGACAAGCGTTCCAGCTTGTTGCGGCGCTTCGCTGTACACGTGATCGCCTATATCGAGGGTGCCGCCGTGCATCGTCACGATCTCGCGGACGATGGCGAGACCGAGTCCGCTGCCATCGCCTTCGCGCCCGAGAATCCGATAGAACCGCTCAAGCACACGCGTGCGCTCCGCCGCCGGAATGCCCAATCCCGTGTCCTCCACTTCGAGAAAGACGTGCCGGGTGTCGGACTCGTCGGTGCGCACGCGGACCGTGATTCGCCCTCCCGGCGGGGTGTAGCGAATGGCGTTATCGATAAGATTCGACAGCATCTCGCGCAACATCACCGCGTTGCCTTCCACCTCGACCGGATTCGGCGGCTCCTCATAACCAATGTCCATCCGTTTGGCCAACGCCGCCTGCACCCAGTCGCGCACGGCGAGCCGCGCGAGATCGGTCAACTCCACGCGCGAGAAAATCTGCCCGGACATCCGGTTCTCTGCTCGAGCCAGCGCGAGCAGCTGCGTCACCAGCCGCGCCGCGTGCTCGGAACTCGTCGCTATCTGTTCAAGCGAGCGCTGCACTTCCGCCGATACGTCCTGCCTCAACGCCAGCTCGGCCTGCGTCCTCAAGCCTGCCAGCGGCGTTTTCATCTGATGCGCGGCGTCGGCTATGAAGCGCTTCTGCAACTGCATGTTCTGCTCGAGCCGGTTGAGCAAGTCGTTGAACGACGCCACCAACGGCGCAATTTCCGGCGGCGCGCGGCTGGCTTCGAGCGGCGAAAGATCGTCGGGACGGCGGGCGCGGATATTCGCTTGCAGTGCATGCAGCGGCGCGAGTCCGCGCGACAACCCGAACCAGACAAGAACGATAGCCAGCGGCAAGATCACGAACTGCGGCAGGATCACGCCCTTGATGATGTCGTTAGCCAACTGGCTGCGTTTATCCAGTGTCTCGGCCACCTGGACCAGCACCGGATGAGCGAGCGTTGGCGCTTCCACCGTCGTATAAGCGACGCGAATGTCGTTGCCGCGCAGCACGTCGTCGCGAAACTCCACAATGCCGGGCTGCGGCCGGTCATCGTCGTGGGGCAGGGGCATGTCGGCATCGCCACCCACCAGTTCACCGCGCGTTCCCAGCACCTGGAAGAACACGCTGTCCACGTTATCCGCGCGCAGGAAGTCACGCGTGGCGTTCGGCAGCCGCAATTCCGCGACGCCGTTCACCGGCGCGATCTGCCGCGCGAGCACGTAGGCATCCGTCTCTAGCGCGCGGTCGAACGGCCCGTTGGCAATCGACTTGGCGACGAGATACGTGACCGCAATACTCATTGGCCACAGCAGCAGCAGCGGCGCTAGCATCCAGTCCAGGATCTCGCCGAATAGCGAACGCGGCGCAGGCTCACCGTCGGGCTCGAGCTCGTCGGGCGGCGCGAACGGATTTGCATAACGCGCGTCGCGGGAAGCGTCTGGGTCGGCTTCGGGTAAGTCCGCCGAAAGTGGTGACAGCTCGCGCAACGCCGGAGCGGCGCGCTCGGGGGACGCTGGCGAGCCCATGGCGTGATTACTCGTGGTTACTTGCTACTTGTATTGCTGGCTGGGCGAGACGGGCTCGTCGGGGTTTGCCGGGGCAGGCTGTACTGGATTTGCCACCGCGGCAACGGCTTTTTCAAGGCTATAGCCTAGCCCGCGAACGGTTATGATGCGCGCCCCACCGGGCTCGATTTTTTTTCTTAGCCGATGGACATAGACTTCGATCGCGTTATTGCTGACTTCCTCGCCCCACTCGCAAAGGTGGTTGACGAGCTGTTCTTTCGAGACCAGCCGGCCGACCCGCTGCAGCAGGACTTCAAGCACGCCGAGTTCGCGTGCCGATAACTCGATCACCTGGTCGTTGATGGACGCAATGCGCCCGACCTGATCGAACGCGAGCGCGCCATGTCTGACGACGGTGGGGCCGCCGCCCGCGCCGCGCCGGGTAAGGGCGCGCACGCGGGCTTCGAGTTCGTTCAGCGCGAACGGTTTGGCCATGTAGTCGTCGGCGCCGAGGTCCAGGCCCTTGACGCGTTCGTCGACACTGTCGGCGGCCGTCAGGATCAGCACGGGTATCTGGGAATTGCGGGCTCTGAGGCGTCTCAGGACCTCCAGGCCGGACATCATCGGCAGGCCCAGATCAAGGATCAGAAGGTCGAAAGTCTGGAGCGAAAGCGCGTTGTCCGCGTCCACGCCGTGCTTCACATGATCTACGGCATAGCCCGATTGGCGGAGTGATCGAATGAGACCGTCCGCGAGTATGCTGTCGTCTTCGGCAATGAGGATTCGCATCGTAGTGTGCGCAAAAAGCATTGCCGGCACCGCAATTCGCCCGGCGCGGCGGTCTCCAGGTGTAGTGGTGTCCCGCATGGGTCGAACGTGGCGCTGAAACTACGCGCTCCGATCGGACTTGCAAAAACACCTGTTTTTTTATACAGTGTCTGCAGCAGTGCGCCCAACCGGAAAAAAGTCCCAAGGGCATGCGCCAGACGCCGTTCATCATAGCAAAGGACGATTCATGGAAGATAGCAAGAAAGGCCCGGGCGGGATGTCTGCAGAGAAGAGCAAGGCGCTGGCCGTCGCGCTCGCGCAGATCGAGAAGCAATTCGGCAAGGGGTCGATCATGCGACTCGGCGCCGGCGAAGCCATTGAAGACATTCAAGTGGTCTCCACCGGTTCGCTCGGACTGGATATTGCATTGGGCGTTGGCGGCTTGCCGCGTGGACGCGTAGTGGAAATCTACGGTCCGGAATCGTCGGGCAAGACCACGCTGACGCTGCAAGTGATTGCCGAAATGCAGAAGATCGGCGGCACGGCAGCATTTATTGACGCGGAACACGCGCTCGACATCGCTTACGCACAAAAGCTCGGCGTGAACGCGTCGGACCTGCTGATCTCGCAGCCGGACACGGGCGAGCAAGCGCTGGAAATCTGCGACGCACTCGTGCGCTCGGGTTCCATCGACATGATCGTGATCGACTCGGTCGCGGCCCTGGTGCCGAAGGCTGAAATCGAAGGCGAAATGGGCGACTCGTTGCCTGGTTTGCAAGCACGTTTGATGTCGCAGGCGCTGCGCAAGCTGACCGGCACGATCAAGCGTACGAACTGCCTGGTGATCTTCATCAACCAGATCCGCATGAAGATTGGCGTGATGTTCGGCAATCCGGAAACCACTACGGGTGGTAACGCGCTGAAGTTCTACGCGTCGGTGCGTCTGGACATTCGCCGTATCGGCTCGATCAAGAAGAACGACGAAGTGATCGGCAACGAAACGCGCGTGAAAGTGGTGAAGAACAAGGTCGCGCCGCCGTTCCGCGAAGCCATTTTCGACATCCTCTACGGTGAAGGTATCTCGCGTCAGGGCGAAATCATCGACTTGGGCGTGCAAGCCAAGCTGGTTGATAAGGCCGGTGCCTGGTACAGCTATAACGGCGAACGGATTGGCCAGGGTAAGGACAACGCGCGCGAATTCCTGCGTGAGAATCCTGAAATGGCGCGTGAAATCGAAAACAAGATTCGCGAGTCGCTGGGCGTCAATGCAATGGCCGACGCAGTTGCACCGGGCGTTGCCGAAGTGGCAGATGAAGAAGAATGAGTTTTAGGCGGTAAAGATGATGCGCAGCAAGAGCCGGTTCGGATCAAAGACCGGTCGCGATTCAAATCGTGACGCGGAGCAGGACGTAAAGGAAGATCCGGACGGCTCGAATTCCATAAGCGACGAAGACGAAAGTCCCGACGCCGAGGAAGGAGCCGACCGCTACGAACGAAGCAGCGATCGATACCGCGCAGCAGCAAGCGAACGCGCCGGTGCGGAGGGATCCGCGCCGGCGCGTCGTTCGTTTGGAAACAGCTTCTCGAAGAGCGGCGGGGTTTCCGGCGAGAAGAGCGGGGGCAGTGGATTTAATAAGGGCGGTGGTTTTTCCAGCGGCAAGAGCGCTGGCAGTAGTAGTGGCAGCAGCTTCGCCAGGAAAAGCAGCTTTGGACGTCCGGGTGGTTCAAGCCTGTCGTCTGGCAGCAGCAAGGCTGAGGCAATCGCCGCGAGTCTGGAAATTGCCGGTGAAACCACGCAACAGGACAGCGAGCCGGTGTTCGAACGGTCGAGTGATCGTGCGTATCCGAAACGCGGATCGTTTGGCGGTGGGGCGTCGACGCGGTCCTCTTCTTCGGATCGGGCATCGGCAGATGCCCCGGCTGAGTACGAGCGATCGAGCGATCGCAGCAAATTTGGACGTGGCGGGTTGTCGGGGCGTAAAGCAACCGACTCGGCCTCGCGTGGAAAATCCTCACCTCAGCCTGCTGACGGCGATGATGTTTTCGAACGATCCACCGACCGAAAAACCAGCCGTCGCGCCTCACCGAAGTCAGCAAAACCCGCTGACGAGAAAAACGCCGAAAGCGCCGATTTCGCGGTTGCGCCACAAGTTGACGAGCAACGAATTGAACCGTCGCAGCCTGCTTCGGCTGCTGATTCGGCCGCTGGTTTGGACGCGGTCGACGCCGAGGAACGCTTAAAGCGCGCTCGAGCGGTGCTGGAGCAAGCGCTTGTTCAATCACAGGCCGCGCCTGCAAAGGCTGCAAGAAAATCGCAATCGAAACCCCCGGTTATTTCTCCGGGCATTCAACAAGACACCACCATCGACATAGCCGATCCATTCGAGCCGTTCGAACAGTGCGCGCCATCAGCAGCGGATGTGGTCAGCGAAAGCCAAAATGCCGAGCCGGTTTATTCGCGTGGATCTGCCGGACGTGGAAAACCCTCGGCAACGGGCGATTCCAAGCGAAAGGGGCCGCAGCTATCGTTACGTGGCCGTGCCCTGGGTTATTTATCGCGCCGTGAACACAGCCGCGCTGAGTTAACCCGCAAGCTGACACCTCATCTAGCCGAAGGCGATTCCCTCGATACCTTGCTCGACGCGCTGGAACGTGAAGGGTGGTTATCGAATGAGCGATTTGTCGAGAGCGTGGTTCATCGGCGGGGCACTCGCCTCGGCACAAGCCGGATCGTTAATGAGCTGAAGCGTAACGGTATCGACGAAACGTTGATTCAGGACGCCGGCGCTGAACTGAACAAGACCGAGCTCACCCGAGCGCGCGAAGTCTGGAGCAAGAAATTCGGCGAACTACCGACGACACCGGCCGAGCGTGCGAAACAAGCGCGCTTTCTCGCTACGCGAGGGTTCAACGGCGGGACGATCGTGAAAGTGCTGAAAGCGGGCGACGACGAATTCATCGACGAATAACCGCCAACGGAAATTGGGCCCTCAAGCCTGCAACGAACGGACATGACTGAGGCCCTAACGCGCGAACAACGGACGCTTCATGCCTCCGCCGGCTCCAAAAACCGACGCGCAAACGGCCCGCAAAACACCGCACAACACCACAAAATCCCATCCCCAAAAGCACAAACAAAAACCCCAACCCCGACGTTGAGCGGAATCCCCCATCACCCGCCGCCATCGCGAAACAAACCGCCGCACCAGCCTGCGCATTCCCCCTCAAGCTTCCCCCGCGGTAACTCGGTCCGGCTGAAAATGGCCAGTATGGTAAAATTTCGGCGTTTTCTCATTCCGGCCTTCCTCTGCACATGCCGCTTTCTCCGCCCGTTTCCCGACAGTTGCGCCATCGCCGCGCGATTCGAATGGAAGCGTTTGAGCGCGAAGATGGCTTGTGGGATATCGAAGCCTGTCTAACTGATGAAAAGCCGCGCGACGTCAAACTCGCGGCGGGCGTCCGGCCTCAAGGCCTGCCGATCCATGAACTCTGGCTGCGCATCACCATCGACCGCACGTTCACCATCGTCGACGCCGAAGCGGCTTCCGAGTGGGCACCGTATGCGGGTCTGTGCGCAGCATCGAACTCCGCTTACCGCGCGCTCATCGGCCTCAATCTTGTGCAAAATTTCCGTCGTGAATCCAGCCGTCTGCTGGCCGGCACGACTGGTTGCACGCATATCACTGAACTCTGCGCCGTGTTACCCACAGCCGCCATCCAGGCATTCGCCGGCGAGGTGTGGAACACCGAAAAAGGCGGCGCTCCGGGCAAACCATCGGATAGTTCAGAAAGCGCAGCAGCAGGCACAGCACCAAGCACAGAAGCCGAAAAAGAAACCGACAAACCCCCATTCCAGCTTGGCCGTTGCAACGCGTTGCGTTTCGACGGTGAAGCCGTTCGGCAATATTATCCGCGCTGGTTTGGCCACGCGCCCCGCAGCGGGACAGACCGGATAGCGAATCAGGACAACTCCGAAAAGGCCGGAAGCGAAGTGGAGCCGGCTCAGCGAAATTAGCCAATTGGCAAGACCATGTTCCCAGAACTGGCCGACCAGGAAACATCAGCATGACTCCGGACGCGCGTACTGTTCACGCCGGAAGCAACGCTCAACGTAATTCAGGTAATCCAAGTAATTCAAGCAACTCATTAATCCAAGTAATCGAAGTTCAATCCAACTCTCAGACTGAAGGAATCACGCATGAAGATTCACGAGTACCAGGGAAAGGAAATCCTGCGGAAGTTCGGTGTCGCGGTCCCGCGCGGCAAGCCCGTGTTCTCGGTGGACGATGCGGTCAAGGCCGCAGAAGAGCTGGGCGGCCCGGTATGGGTCGTCAAGGCTCAGATTCACGCTGGCGGTCGCGGTAAGGGCGGCGGCGTGAAGGTTGCAAAGACGCTGGAACAGGTTCGCGAATATTCGAACCAGATCCTCGGCATGCAACTCGTCACGCACCAGACCGGCCCTGAAGGCCAAAAGGTGAACCGCCTGCTGATCGAAGAAGGCGCGGACATCAAGAAGGAACTGTACATCGGCCTCGTGCTCGACCGTATCACGCAGAAAGTCGTGGTGATGGCATCGAGCGAAGGCGGTATGGACATTGAAGAAGTCGCGGAAAAGACGCCGGAACTGCTGCACAAGTTCGCCGTCGAGCCGTCGACGGGTCTGCTGGACAAAGACGCCGACGACCTCTCGCGCAAGATCGGCATTCCGGAAGGCTCGATCCCGCAAGCACGCGCGATCCTGCAAGGCCTGTACAAGGCATTCTGGGAAACGGATGCATCGCTGGCCGAAATCAACCCGCTGATCGTCACCGGCGACGGCAAGGTGATCGCACTCGACGCCAAGTTCAACTTCGACGCCAACGCGCTGTTCCGTCACCCGGACATCGTCGCGTATCGCGATATCGACGAAGAAGATCCGGCTGAAGTGGAAGCATCGAAGTTCGATCTGGCCTACATCTCGCTCGATGGCAACATCGGCTGCCTGGTGAACGGCGCCGGTCTGGCAATGGCCACCATGGACACGATCAAGCTGTTCGGCGGCGAGCCGGCCAACTTCCTCGACGTGGGCGGCGGTGCTACGACCGAGAAGGTCACGGAAGCCTTCAAGATCATGTTGAAGAACCCGGGCCTCAAGGCAATCCTCGTGAACATTTTCGGCGGCATCATGCGCTGCGATGTGATCGCGGAAGGCGTGATCGAAGCGTCGAAGGCCGTGTCGCTGAAGGTGCCTCTGGTCGTGCGCATGAAGGGCACGAACGAAGATCTCGGCAAGAAGATGCTGGCGGATTCAGGCTTGCCGATCATCGCAGCCGACAGCATGGAAGAAGCTGCGCAGAAGGTCGTCGCAGCAGCCGAGGGCAAGTAAGCGCCTGGGTCATTCCGGCAATTACGAGCGTTCCACCAGACACGAAAGGCGGCGCTTTTCCGCCCGTCGCGCCTTGAAACAAGGCGCGCAGGTGAAAAGCGGCGTCGACGAACAGAGGTCACACTATGTCGATTCTGATCAACAAAGACACCAAGGTCATTACCCAGGGTATTACCGGCAAGACCGGTCAGTTCCACACCCGCGCTTGCCGCGAGTATGCGAACGGCCGTGAAGCGTACGTGGCGGGCGTGAACCCGAAGCGCGCCGGCGAAGATTTCGAAGGCATCCCCATCTACGCAAGCGTCGCGGAAGCGAAGGCCGAAACGGGCGCAACCGTTTCAGTGATCTACGTGCCGCCGGCTGGCGCCGCTGCTGCAATCTGGGAAGCGGTTGAAGCCGACCTGGATCTCGCCATCTGCATCACGGAAGGCATTCCCGTGCGCGACATGCTCGAGATCAAGGACCGTATGCGTCGCGAAAATCGCAAGACGCTGCTGCTCGGACCGAACTGCCCGGGCACGATCACGCCGGACGAACTGAAGATCGGCATCATGCCGGGTCATATCCACCGTAAGGGCCGTATCGGCGTGGTGTCGCGTTCGGGCACGCTCACGTACGAAGCAGTCGGCCAGTTGACGGCTATTGGCCTTGGCCAGTCGTCGGCAGTCGGTATTGGCGGCGATCCGATCAACGGTCTGAAGCACATCGACGTCATGAAGATGTTCAACGACGATCCCGACACGGACGCCGTGATCATGATCGGCGAGATCGGTGGCCCGGACGAAGCGAACGCGGCTTACTGGATCAAGGACAACATGAAGAAGCCGGTGGTTGGCTTCATCGCGGGCGTCACGGCTCCGGCCGGCAAGCGCATGGGTCACGCAGGCGCGCTGATTTCGGGCGGAGCGGACACGGCCGATGCCAAGCTGGAAATCATGGAAGCTTGCGGTATCACCGTCACGAAAAACCCGTCGGAAATGGCGCGTTTGTTGAAGGCGATGCTTTAAGGAAGGACTGATCGACAGAAAACGCGGGGCTGCGCTATGCTTACGTAAGCCTTTCGTAGAACGTCGATACTAAAAGCGGGGGAGCTAAGGCTTCCCCGCTTTTTTATTGGGCGTTTTTTCTGTCGCTGTCGCTCACCGGTTTTTTCATGCTCGAATTTTTCGCCACGCTTCATTGGGGCGCTGTTCTACAGATTATCGTCATCGATATCCTTCTTGGCGGCGATAACGCCGTCGTCATCGCGCTCGCCTGCAGGAACTTGCCGCCGCAGCAACGCACGCGCGGCGTGCTGCTCGGCACGCTTGGCGCAATCGTCTTGCGGGTTGCGTTGATTGCGTTCGCGGTCTTGCTGCTCGATGTTCCGTTCCTCAAGTTCGTCGGCGGGTTGATGCTGTTGTGGATTGGCGTGAAGCTGATGATGCCGGAGCACAGCAACCCGAATATCAAGCCGGCGGACCAACTCTGGGCCGCGATCAAGACGATCATCGTGGCCGATGCCGTGATGAGCCTCGACAACGTGATTGCGGTTGCGGGCGCTGCGGAGGCCGCCGATCCGCAACATCGGCTGGCGCTGGTTATCTTCGGCTTGTTGGTGAGCATTCCGTTGATCGTGTGGGGTAGCACGCTGGTGCTCAAGCTGCTCGATAAATTCCCGATCGTGATCGCGCTCGGCGCTGGTTTGCTCGGGTGGATCGCGGGCGGGTTGATGATCGACGATCCGTTCCTCGATCGATGGCCCGCATCGAACCTGCTCGGCGCTGAATACACGGCGCACGTGGCGGGTGCGGTGCTGGTGCTGGGCTTCGGCTGGTACCTTCGACGACGTGCGCTGGCCGCGGAAGCGAAAGCCGCACATTGATTTTCGGCTCGACCGTTGGCCGTCTGGCTGACTGTTGAGACCGGGTAGGGCTCAATAAGATCGAAGCGTCTGGGTTGCATTACGCAACCAGGCGCTTCGTCTTTTTGGGAGTTCAGCAATGGCAGCAGCAATAACAGCAGCGGTATGCAGGTCGGATGAAGCAGGTGGTCCGAGTAGCAGCAAAGCTTGGTTTCGAAGGCTGATTACGCGCGGCAAGATAAAGCGTTTCGGAATGGGCTTTACGTTGATCGAGTTGATGATCGTGCTGGCGATTGTCGGCGTGGTGGCGGCCCACGCCATTCCGGCTTATCAGGATTATCTGGCGCGCAGTCGGGTGGGCGAGGGCTTGTCGCTGGCGTCGTCGGCACGGTTGGCGGTGGCGGAGAACGCCGCGAGCGGATCGGATCTGGGCGGTGGATATGCGTCGCCGCCGGGGACCCGGAACGTGGAATCGATTCATGTCGACGACACCAACGGGCAAGTCATCATCGCGTTTTCCACGCGCGTGGCGCCGGCCGGATCGAATACGCTCGTGCTTGTGCCCTCAACCCCGGACAACGCCGAGACGCCAACGGCACGAACTGTCCTGACCAAGGGCTCGGTTCAGGCCGGATCGATCACGTGGGAATGTTTTGCGGCCACGAAAACGGCGTCTTCCTTGCCAGCGCCGGGTGCGGGTCCATCGCCCTCGGAAGCACCCACGTTGCCGCCTAATCTCGCACCGCCGGAATGCCGGACCTAGCGAGTCGAAAGGCGCTTAGCGAAGCTGAAAGGCTGCCCGCACGAAACCGTAATCGCAGTGAATCGTCGTCATGACGCTTGTGAGCGAGCACGCGGATTCCGGACAGCCTCGATGTTTTGCCAAAACCACCACGGAATTTTCAGGAATGACAGGGATTTCGGCGCATTTCATGCGCTGCGCCGCACAGCAAGAGTAATTTTTTGTATAGTGCGCCGGTTGCCGACGTTCCCGACCCCACATGCCTTCAAACATCGCGCGCTACCTTTCTCTTGCTGTCCTCTGCCTGGCGCTGACGATTCCGTTCGCGGTCGTCAACCACACGTATCCCATTCCGACCTTCTACGCCGAGTTCAGCGCGCTTGGACTGTTCCTGGTGCTTGGCGGTGCAATGGTATTGATCGTGAGGTTATCCGAACCGCGGGTGCCGTTCGCGACGCCGGTCATCGCGTTAATGCCGCTTGTGCTCGGTTTTCTACTCGTCGTGCAGACGTTGGTATTGCCGGTGTCGCAGCCGTCGATGAACTGGCTTGGCGGCGGTTATCTGCTGGCATCGTTTATCGCGGTGCATACCGGTTATGGCTTCGTACGCGCCGGTCTTGCCGAGAAGGCGTTGCGCTGGGGTGCGGCGGCGTTGATCGTGGGTGGTTTGTTCGCCGTGTTCTGCCAGGTCGTGCAGTTGTTCCATATGGAGCCGAAGTTTTCACCGTTCGTGGTGGCCTACAACGTCGAGATCGAGCGGCGGCCGTTCGGCAACATGGCGCAGGCGAATCACCTAGCGACCTACATCGCATTCGCGACTGCGGGTGCGCTGTACCTGGTGCAGACACGACGTCTGCCGGTGATCGTATGGCTCGTCCTGTCCGCGATATTTTCAGCAGGGCTTGCGTTGACCGTGTCGCGGGGGCCGTGGTTGCAGATGGGCGTGATCGTGGTCGGGGGATTCTGGATGGCCTTCATTCAGGGCCGCTCGACCTTGGTGGATGACCCGGATGGACCTGCGAGCCGTGCGGCTCGCAACAAAACACGCGCGTGGTTGATTCCGATCGTGCTGCTCGTGTTGTTCTTCGCCGTGAACGCGGCGATTCGCTGGGCGAACTTGCGTTTTCAGCTCGAACTTGGCCAATCGGCTGCGGAGCGGATGCAGGACGCGAATCAGATCGCGCCGCGGCTTGCGCTGTGGAAGTATGGCTGGACCATGTTCCTGACGCATCCGTTGCTGGGTGTTGGCTGGGGCGAGTTCCCACTGCATCAGTTCGAGTTCGTGCGCGAGCTTGGCGGCGTGGAGATTGCGAACAACTCGCACGATATCTTCATCGATTTGCTCGCGAAAACCGGTCTGCTGGGCATGGCGATCGTGTTGTTCAGCGTGGTGTGCTGGCTCGTGCGCGTACTGCGTGCGCCGCATACGCCGGCGCGGATTTTCGGGCTGTCGCTGCTGGGCGTGCTGATGATGCATGCGCTGGTCGAGTATCCGCAGCAGTACATGTTTTTCCTGATGCCCGCGATGCTGATCTTCGGCTTGCTCGAGACGCGGCCGCTGCGGTGGGTGTCGCGGTCGTTTTCCTATGGGTTGTATGTTGTGCTGGTGGTGCTTGGACTGGCTTCGCTGTACCCCATCTTGCGCGATTACAACCGCTCGGAAGTGCTCTATTACGGTTCACAGCCTGCAGAGCAATATCGTGAGGATCCGTCGTTCTTGTTCCGCGCCTGGGGTGAGTACGGTGCTGCGACATTGCTACCGATGAACAGCCAGGACCTCGCTACGAAACTCGCGATGCATCGTCAGGCGCTGGCTTTGTTGCCGGGGGAAACTGTGTTGCGACGCTATGCGGTGTTGCAGGCGCTGGCCGGACAATCGCAGGACGCGCTGGATACCATCGCCCGGTTGAAGATCTTCTCCACCGAGCTTCACGACTGGCCGCAACAACTGGCGGACGTTTATCAGTTGCTCGACGATCAGGGTAAGCTGCTGGCCGGGTTTAAGGCTGAACTGATGAAGATGTATGGCGTGCCCGCACCGTCGACTACGGATGACGATAGTGATGACGGGGATGATTGAGGGGAGGGCCGCGGTTCACGCGGCTCTTTAACTTCTGTTCCAGAACAGAACTCGTTCTATCCATTCAGCGGCACCCTCTACTGTTATCCCGAGATAACCGCTTGAGCGATGCTTCGCTCAAGCGGGCTTTTCATGGCATGAAATAGCCAGTAATCTCGCGGCAATTACGCGCAAAGCGAGAGGCGACATGCACAGTTGGATATTTCAAGCGAACCCAGAAAGGTTCGATATAGAAGGTTTTTTTGCGACACGTCCCAGCATACTAACTTGGCGTGTTTCTCGCCAAGCCGATCAAATGCATATCGGCGATCGCGTTTATATCTGGCGAGCCGCAGCAGGGGAGAAAGACAAGGCTGGTGTCGTTGCGGAAGCGGTCATTAGTTCGTCGGTTGCGTTGATCGCGTCTGACACTATCGGTGCTGGGTTGTCGCTGGATGAAAGCGAAGCCCAGCTCGAATCCGAGCGTGTTTGGTTAAAGATTGTTCGCGTGGGGAGTTCCCGCGAACAGCTCCGACGCGATTGGTTGAAAGAAGACCCCGTACTTTCAGACATGCTGATTCTGAAACAGCCCGCAGGTACGAACTTCCTACTGTCCGAAAAAGAAGCGGCCCGTATGGCTCAAATGTGGGCTTGCGTTGGGCAAGACTGGAATCGAAGCGAGTCAATCGCGGGATTGTGGGCCTACGCCAAAACACTTGGAATTCCCGTATCAAAGCTGGCTAATTCACCAGTCGCCGCCGTTTCGCTAGTGACGGGGCGCGCGGTCGGCGGGGTGTATAACAAAGTCATGAACTTCCGCAGCATCGATCCGCGGGATCTTCGCGCGGGCATGTCGGGCGGTGGCGAAATCGATAAAGCCGTCTGGGCCGAGTTCTTTAATGCTGAAACGCTCGAATTGCGTACGCCAGCCGTTTATGCCGAATACGAACGGTTGTGGCGGACTAGTGATTCATTGATTGACGTGGTGCCCGATGCCGCGGCACTGGAAACGGCAATCGATCGAGAGGCGGCAACGCTGGCCCAGCAGACGTACGAGGATCTGATTTTGAAATATACGACGCAGAAGTCACACCTCGCCCTGGCGGATAGGCCCAGTAGTCGGCCCGCCAGACGTACCGTATTCGAACGCGATCCTCTTGTCATTGCTATTGCAAAGGTGCGCGCGGGGTTTCAATGCGAGGTGGCCGGCTGTGCGCATCCGAGTTTCAATGGCAAAGATCGCAAGCCGTATTGCGAAGTTCATCACATCCAGCCGCTCGCTGATGGCGGGGTGGACACAATCGATAACGTGGCGTGTCTTTGTCCGTCGCATCATCGAGAGGCGCACTTCGGCGAGAGCCGCGAAGCCCTAAAATCTGGCTTTATTGCATTGAGGGCACGGGCCTATAGCTAGGTTTTACGCGGCATGGCAGGGGACGTTCAATTCAACTCCCCGCTACCCAATCCCCCGATTTCCCTCCGTGCTTCTCCAGCACTTTGACATCGGTGATTGTCATTCCGCGATCCACTGCTTTGCACATGTCATAAACCGTCAGCAGTCCCACCTGCACGGCGGTCAGCGCTTCCATTTCCACGCCCGTACGCCCGACCGTTTCCACGCGTACTTCGCAAAACACGCCGGGTAGTTTTTCATCAATGGAAAAATCCACCGCTACTCGCGTCAACGCCAGCGGATGGCATAGCGGGATCAGATCGGAGGTGCGTTTTGCGCCCTGGATCGCGGCGATTCGCGCGACGCCGAGCACATCGCCTTTTTTAGCCTTGCCGTCGCGGATCAGCGCGAGCGTGGCGGGCAGCATCACGATGGAACCACGCGCGATGGCCACGCGACGCGTCTCGCTTTTGTCGCCGACGTCGACCATGTGCGCTTCGCCAGAAGCATCGAAATGTGTAAGTCCGGACATAACCTCTCCTTGCAACGGGCGCTCATCATAACAGCGGCGCACGGGTGGTCCAGGCGCGCACACGCTGCTACGATAAGCCTTTCAAATCGTTTTCGCTTGTCCGTTCAATGTTTCAGCCGACGGCCGCGCGCCACCCCGGCGACCGTGTAGCAGAGTTTGCCATGCGTCCAAACCGACTAGTTGCCGCCGTATTTCGAGTTGGAGAAGGGCGATAGTTAGGAGGCTTTACGAGGCTGCCGCTTTCGCCGCCGGACTCGTAACAAACCCAAACTTGCCCGCCACATCCGCGCGATCGATACGCCCCAGCGCCAGATCCACGCCGGCCGCGAAATGGAACACGCCGCCGTTATCGTCGAGATCGGCGTGGGTGGAAAACAGATCAAGATCGTGATCGTGCAACGCGGCGACGCGCGGAGCATCCGAACCATCCGAGAACAGCACGCCGCCTTCGTCGTCGAGCCAAGCCGCCGCCGGCTCAAACGGCCCGCCCGCGTGATCGGTCAGCCGCAGCGCGCTGTCCGTCGCGTCGTGCAACTCACTCAGCCGCACGATCCACGGCGTGTAACCCAGCTCCACATACACGCGCTGCGGGCCGTTTTGAAAGAACCACTGACCGTCGGCATCGGCGGCATAGTTCCGGTTGATGAAGCCGAGCAACGCGTCGTGCCGGATGATATCGCCGGGAAGGCCTGCCGCCTGCGTGGCGTCGTCGCGCATGCGCCACTGGCCGCGCCGGTCGAGCAGCAGCCAGCCGGTGCAATGCGGGACGTTGGGCCATTTGGCCAGCGCCTGTTTGACGATCTCATCCATGCTCGGAATCCGGTGAAGGGTGTGCGGGTTTGGCCGGCTGCACATGGGTCTGCAAATAACCGAACACCCGCTGCGACAACCAGTCTATCCGCCCCGGAAACGGCCCGGTCATAAAACCGACGTGGCCGCCATGCGCGGGTTGATGGAGGGTCACAGCCGCCGACACTTCCGTCGCCGATGGCAACACGCGCCCAGGCAGGAACGGATCGTTGCGGGCGTTCAAAAGCAGCGTTGGAATGGCGATGCGCGGCAAATAGGGCCGCGTGGTGGCGCGGGTCCAGTAGTCGTCGGTATCGCGGAAACCGTGCAGCGGCGCGGTCACGGCGTTATCGAAGGCGTGCATGGTGCGGGCCGCGAGCATGGCGTCGCGGTCGAACAGGCCGGGATACTGCTCCAGTTTCGCCAGCGCCTTGCGCTTGAGCGTCTTGAGGAAGCTGCGCGTGTAGACCATGCCGAAACCTTGCGATATCGCGTGACCGCCTGCGTGGACGTCGAGAGGAGCGGAGACTGCCGCGGCGGCTTCCAGGATGGCGGCTGCGTCCTGTTCCTGCTCGCACAGCCAGCGCAGCAGCACGTTGCCGCCCAGCGATACCCCCGCCGCGATCACCGGCCCCGCATGTTGCGCCTTTAATCGACGCAAGACCCAGTCGACTTCGGCGCTATCGGCGAGATGGTAAAAGCGCGGCAGGAGGTTCATAGAGCCGCCGCAACTGCGGAAATGGGGCACGACGCCAAACCAGCCGCGCGCTTTCGCTTCCGCCATCAGCACGCGTGCGTAGTGCGAGTCCGAGCTGCCTTCGAGTCCGTGGAACAGCACAAAAAGCGGGGCGCTCGGGTCGGGGAAGGGGGATGCGGCCCGCGCTGCTGCCGAGCGCCCATTCTGCGACGGACTGGCTTCATCGATCGGTGCGGAAACCGTTTCCTGTCGTTCGCCTTGTGCCGTGCGCGTGTGGCCCTCGTCATCGACGTCATAAGACAGCCAGTCGAGATCGATGAAATCGCCATCCGGGGTTGTCCATCGTTCCCGCCGATATTTCACCGCCGGCCGCTGTGCGAACAATGCCGGCACGATGGTCTGCGCATGGGCGGTGGGCAGCCATCGAGGCGGCCGGTACAGCCATTCGGCCAGCGGTTCATGTTTGGGTTGGCTCACTGCACGGAGAGCGGCCGAAGCGGTCTGCTCAGGCAAAGAAGGGGTATTGAGCGCCGGAGCGTCAGGAATGAGATGAGCAGGATCGCGTTTCATTGCGCGTCTTCACACAGGATGCTGGATGCGAACGGGTAGGCGGTCTGCCAGTCGGTCTGCCCGCTGGTTTCACAATCAGCCTGGCAGAGCAATCGTCGAGCCCCGGACGCCGGTTACCTTGCCCAGCGTACCCGCAAACCCGATCTCAATGCAGCGGACCTTGTCCATGTCGCATTTTCGCCGCAACCTGGCCGGCGGCTTCGTCTGGCATCGCACTAGCGTGGATATGTGCAATGCGCCATTCCCCACGTTCGTGAACCATTACATAGGTGCTGAACACCATGATGGGCGAGCTGGCCGGTTCGGCCGGCTGATGCGCTTCGGCGATGGCGTAGACCACGGTGCCGAGACTGTCGTAGACGCGGATATCGAGTGGTTCGACCGTGACCGGCCGGTTCTCCAGTTGCGCCGAAAGGCCCGCGCGAATGCTGTCCAGGCCGCTCAGGTGCGAACCGTCCGCGCAGATGAAAGTGGCGAATTCCTCGTCGATCCAGAGCGCCATGACGCTGTCGATATTGCCCTCCGCGACAGCCTGGTAGTAGGCGTTGAGGGTATCGGCGGCGGCTTCGAAGAGGCGGGCAAAACGTGGCATGGCTAGTGGGTCTCTAACGGTCGATGCATGGCGCCCGATGTTGTCGGACAGTGAAGCGCCACGGTTCGGTCAAGTTTCAAAAGCATGCCCCGGCTTAGGGACATTGGCATGTCAGGACTGGTTCGGAACCGCAAACGCCCCGCCGATGGGAAGTCGGAGGACGCGGACACGGCGCCGGATAACCTGGCGTGGCAGACGCTGCTCTGACGAAGTCATGAAGCAATCTCCGAAGCGGTTCGGCCAAGCCGGCTCAATCAGCATGAGCCACAGCGCCGAAGCCGCTTCAGCCAAACCCGCCCTAATGACGCTGCATCATCAACATGCCGCGCAAATCGCCGAAAACCTGCTCGGCGCCGAGTTCACGCAAACAATTCAAATGACCCAGCGGACACTCGCGAGCAAAGCACGGACTGCATTCGAGGTGCAGCCATTGTACCTTTGCGAGATCGGAGAGGGGCGGCGTGTGGCGCGGGTCGGTCGAGCCGAACACGGCCACCAGCGGGCGACGCAGCGCGGCGGCCACATGCATCAGGCCGGAGTCGTTGGTGACCACGGCGCTGGCGCGCGAGATCAGCGCGCAGGCTTCGCCGAGAGACGTTTGCCCGCACAGGTTGCGCACATTCGGCGCGCGATCGGCAATTGCCTGCGCGATAGGCGAATCCTTCGGCGACCCAAGCGCGACAATCCGCGCATACGGGAACGATTGCGCGATGAACTGCGCGAGCGTCGCGAAATGCTCTGGAGGCCAGCGTTTTGCCGGACCATATTCCGCGCCCGGACAAAACACCACGAGCGGCGCGCGCGTATCCAGATTAAAGCGGGCGGAGACGCGCGCCGCTTCGTTCAGGTCGGCATCGAGCCGTGGTACCGGCATGGGAACTGTCGCGTTTTCCTGCAGCCACGGCAGCTTCGCGCCCGGTGCGTAGGCGAGGGCGGCGTACTGGCCCACCATGGGCGGGCGTTGGCCCTTGCCCGGATTTGCGTGCCGCACGTTGAGCACGCCATAACGGCTTTCGCCGGTATAGCCAACCCGCAGGTTGATTCCCGCCATCCACGGAATCAGCGCTGATTTGAACGAGTTCGGCAGCACGTATGCGGCGTCGTAACCCACGTCGCGCAAATCGCTCGCCAGTTGCCAGCGGCGCAGCATTTGCAGCTTGCCGTGGGCGAGATCGGTGGCGTAGACGTCGTGGATCTCGGGCATGCGTTCCAGCACGGGCGCGACCCAGGCGGGCGCGACAGCATCGATGACAATGCGCGGATGCAACTTCTTCAGCAGCGAAAACAGCGGCTGCGCCATCAATGCGTCACCAATCCAGTTCGGTGCGATAACCAACGCGCGACGCATCTATGTAAGTTCCAGTCTCAAAAATAACGCAGCTCACGCCATGCAGGCGGGCGCGTTGTTGCCATGGGGGTGGGAGCGCCCGGCACCCGGCATGTCCGGCGTCGAGGCGCGACGTGTTGTGCTGTCAAGGCACCGAGCGCAGCCGGAGCGTGGTGTTCAACGGGATCGGCTGCAGCATCGGCTGGTTGCGGCACAACATGGCTAGTGGCCGCGGAAAAAAACGGGCGGTGTAGTTCAGGCCGCCGGCCGCTTTCTTCGCGAAGACGAAGATTCAATGACCCTTGACCGTTTCGCCGTCTTTCAGCTTGTAGCGCGTGCCGCAATACGGGCAACGCGCTTCGCCGTGGGTAATATCGAGGAAAACGCGCGGATGCGTGCTCCAGCGCGGCATGTTCGGGTTCGGGCAGAACGCCGGCAGATCTTTCGCCGACAACTGGACCAGCGGCATTTCCTTCAGTTCGCTCATGAGGAATCTCGTTCGTTCTAGTCTGGGGACGCGGCGAGCCTGGTTTTTCGAGTCCGGCATTCAGACACGAAGCTCCGGAAAATCCGGCTCACCGCTGCACGTCATGCGTCGGATTGCACCTTAAGATACCTAAGTTCGGTTACTTAACCTGCGCAAGCCAACCGGCGTACTTTTCGTTCTTGCCGCTCACGATATCGAAGAATGCGCTTTGCAGCTTTTCGGTGATCGGGCCACGCTTGCCTTCGCCGATAGTGCGATTGTCGAGCTCGCGGATCGGCGTGACTTCAGCGGCCGTGCCGGTGAAAAACGCTTCGTCGCAGGTGTAGACCTCGTCGCGGGTGATGCGCTTTTCGATCACCGGAATGCCGAAGTCGCGTGCCAGCGTGATGACGGTGTCGCGCGTGATGCCGTCCAGGCACGAAGCCAGGTCCGGTGTGTACAGCTTGCCGTTGTTCACCAGGAAGAAGTTTTCGCCGGAGCCTTCGGACACGTAGCCGTCCACGTCGAGCAGCAGCGCTTCGTCGTAACCGTCGGTGATGGCTTCCTGGTTTGCGAGAATCGAGTTCACGTACCAGCCCGACGCCTTCGCGCGGACCATGGAGACATTCACATGATGACGTGTGAAC
>Ga0153929_1000224_pt1 | contig 21811 bp, 22 predicted proteins | sample TSNJ013MetaG_FD_104689 | JGI IMG/M metagenome (GOLD analysis project Ga0153929, IMG submission 104689) | Attine ant fungus gardens microbial communities from New Jersey, USA - TSNJ013 MetaG | ecosystem: Host-associated > Fungi > Mycelium > Unclassified | place: USA: New Jersey, Wharton State...
AAAAGCCGTTCGTCACCAGTGGCGTGCGTCTCGGCTCGCCGGCCATGACCACGCGCGGTTTCGGCGTGGCTGAGGCGGAGCAGGTGGGTAACCTGATTGCCGACGTGCTGGACGCGCCCGAAGATGAAGCCAACCTCGAGCGCGTACGCGCGAAGGTCGCCGTGTTGACCAAGCAATTCCCGGTCTACGGCTAAGCCATGCGCTGCCCCTTCTGCCGGCACGAGGACACGCAAGTGGCGGATTCGCGCGTGTCGGAAGATGGGGCGGCAATTCGCCGGCGGCGGCGTTGCCCCGCCTGCGACAAGCGTTTCACCACGTATGAGCGCGTGGAGCTCGCGTTGCCGTCGGTCGTCAAGAAGGACGGCAGCCGTACCGAGTTCGACCGCGCCAAGATTGTGGCGAGCATGCAACTGGCGCTGCGCAAACGCCCGGTTGCCGCGGACGCTGTTGATGCCGCCGTTGCGCGGATCGAATATCAGTTGCTTGGTAGCGGCGAACGCGAAGTTCGCAGCGACCGTCTGGGCGAACTCGTGATGAACGAGCTCCGCCAGTTGGACACCATTGCCTACGTACGTTTTGCTTCGGTCTACAAACGCTTTGAAGACGTGTCCGAATTCGAAGACGTGCTCGAGGAATTCCGGCGCGCCGCGCCGCGCAAATCCAGTCCCCGCAAACGCTGAGCGTTTCTGCATTTCCCTGTCCTTTCTCGCTTGAACCCAATGATCGTTTCGACAGCATGTCGAGGCTTTCGCACATCCGATACTCGACTGATCGGCTAATGGCGCACATCGAAAATTCCCTATAGATTGAATGTTGGCCTGGGTTCAATCGATAAGGAATACAGATGAATCTACGATGTTTGTCGGGCTTTACGCTGGTCGAGCTTACGGTCGTGCTCGCAGTGATCGCTGTTGTTGCGACGTTCGCTACACCGTCCGTTGTCGTCTGGCATAAACGGCTGAAGGCTTCGTTCGAGGGTGCATCGGCGCGCGCCGTGACGCCGTTCGCATCCTGGCCATACGGGATACGGCCGCCTCAATGTCTGATCGAAGCGTGGCCCGCGCGGACTACTGGTCAAGCCGGCGCTTTTTTGATTACCGCGCGCGGTTTCGGCCGGATAGCCGGCAACGAGTCGTGGTTACAACAGGAGATTGAAGTGAGTGAACACGGCGCGGTGCGGCACTGGCGGCGCATTGTCGCAAGGCCGTTTCAACAGGGTTCGCCATGACCACCATCGCCACCATGACCACGGTACACAGAGGTTTCACGCTGCTCGAGCTAATGATTACGCTCGGCGTGGCGGCGATCATTGCGACACTCGCCATGCCGGCTTACCGGGAACAGGTGGCAAGAGGGCATCGGCTGGATGCGGTGACCGCGCTTTATCGTGCCGCCCAATATGTGGAGAGCGCGCGAATGGTTTCGAGCAATGACGCTGCTACCAGGCTGCCGCTCGGCTTCGACCAGGCGCCCGCGTTGGGCACGGCGGTCTACGTGTTGCGCATGTTCGACGAGTCGGAGCAGAACGGCGGGTATTCGATCGAAGCGGAGCCGGTCGACGCCGGCGACGCCTGCGGAATCTATTCGCTGGACGCAACCGGAGTCAGGTCAAACCGGTCGGCGGAAAAACTCACGCCGCCCAAGGTGGCGGCGTGCTGGAGCGGAAAATGAGCAGATTGGAGAAACGAAACAAACGCGAAGAACTATCCGCTCAGGCGTCCGGATCGACGGCCACGTCGGGCGACAAAGGTTTGTCTGGACTCGATTTCATCTGTTGCCACACCCGATACGCCTCCCAGCCCAGCAGGCCCAGACCGCCCCACTTGAGTATGGGTTTCGCGCTCGCGATCAGGCGGGAGCGCACGGGCTTCGCGAGCACCAGCGACGCGAGCGAACTTACAACGGGATATTGCTTAAGCAACAGGGCCAAGCCACTGCCGCCACCGAACAGGCCGCTCAGCCGGCCCAGGAACCCGCTGCCTTCCGCTGCTGCCCGGCCGCGCTTGCGGCGCCCCGGCATCAGCAGATTAAGGACGCTGAAATGCGAGACCTTGTAGCGCAGATCGGCGCTGGCCTGCGCGAGTTCCATGCGCTCGACGTCCGCCCGCGCGATCAGCAGTTCCTTGCGCAATGCGCGCATGTGGGGCGTGCTCAGCTTATGCGCGGTCGCTCGCTTCGGAGCTTTGAAGGTGTCGTCGTAGTGACTCATGGCGTGGCGAGCTCTTGAATGGTCGTCGATGAATACGGTGTGGTCGCATTGCCCGGGCGTCCCCAAGAGGTGAGCCCGCAGCGCTGTCAGGTATCACTTGAATGCGTCGCGGTCCTTCTTGAACTCGGCAATAGTGCCGTCGAAGACGTTAGGCGCATTGATCAGGCCGGTGCGCGCGCGAAGGGCGCAAAACACGGCAACCAGCGCGTACACGACCGTGATCGCAGCAAGCGATTGCCACCGGTACGTATCCCAGAACGCGATCGCGATCAGCACCGTGAGCGTAATGAGCGCCATCATGGTGAGCATCATGGCGGCAAGGCCGAGAAAGAGCACGCCGATCAGCCGCTCCTTTTCCTCAGCGAGTTCTATGCCGATCAGTTCCAGACGCGTTTCGAAAATGGCGAACACGGAGCTGACAATGCGGCGCAACGGCCCTTGCGTATCGTGCTGAGAGTGCCTGTCTGTCGTCATGGCTTGAGCGCGAGGAGCGCGTTATTTTTGGCGCAAAGATTTCCGGCCGGGTCCTGTAGCCGCCCCGGCCGGTCTATTACTCTGAACGCCGGTTGGCAAAACCCCGGCGCTCCCAGGCGGTTGCAGTTTTCACCGGTCGAATTCCGGGTTGGCTCGCCAAATGGCCCGCCAAACTTAGCAAAGCGCGGCAAAACCGCGGCCGAACCCGGTGCCTGGAATTGACGAGGATTAACGGCGGTTGATCAACAAGCCGACAACAACGCCTAAACCTGCAGCAATCCCGATTGATGCCCATGGGCGTTCGTGTACGAAGTCGTCGGTGGCACGCGCAGCTTTCTTGCCTTTCTCGATCACCACGACTTGTGCGTCGGCAGCCTTCTCCTTCGCTTGCTTCAAGCGGCTCAGAGCGGTCTCGCGCAACTCGGATGCACGCTCGCCCGTGGCGCTTGCGGCCTGTTTCAACAGGTCTTCGGCGTCTGCGAGAACGGTTTTGATATCCGACATGAATCGCTCCTTATTAATTTCTGACATTGATGGCTCCACACGAGTGAGGCAACGCCAATCGTACCAAAGAAGCGGTCGCTAATTGACGTCCATCCGGCCCCGAGATCAAAGCTTGCAGTTTCTGTTCCCGCTGACACAAAGCTTGCGATGAGGACCGTCAAGGAGGCCGTCGTGCTTGCACCTAAAGCCCGGCCATTCAATGCACGGGGTGCGTAATGGTGCATCGAGGGTGCATCGAGCGGACGATATTCCCGCCCGCGAAAGTTTTCGCCGAGACCGAAAAGTTACAAAAATGCATGACGATGTGACGGAATGTTCGTTCGTTGTGCAGGTCTAGTCCCTTATGCTTCAATTTTGGCTGGGCTGTCGTGCCGGGACGACCCTGAACGGCCGCGCCAATCCGAACCCCGGGCAAGATCCGGATACCTGCATCCAACCTGTACCAGACCTGCACCGCGTAACGAATAACCCGGTGCATCACTTCGAGGAGACACACTATGAGTTTGCGTCTAGGCGACACGGCGCCCGATTTCGAACAGGATTCCAGCGTGGGCCGTATCAAGTTCCACGAGTGGCTTGGCAATAGCTGGGGCGTGCTGTTTTCACATCCGGCGGATTTCACGCCGGTCTGCACCACGGAACTGGGCCTGACCGCCAAGCTGGCGGGCGAATTCGAGAAACGCAACGTGAAGGCGATTGCGTTGTCGGTTGATACCGTGGAGTCGCACAAGGAGTGGATCAAGGACATCAACGAGACGCAGGCGGCGAATGTCGGTTTTCCGATTCTGGCCGACGGCGACCGGAAAGTGTCCGAGCTCTACGACATGATTCACCCGAACGCAAATTTGACGCAGACGGTGCGCTCGCTTTTTGTCATCGATCCGCAAAAGAAGGTTCGCCTGACCATCACGTATCCGGCGAGCACCGGTCGAAACTTCGATGAAGTCCTGCGCGTGATCGATTCGCTGCAACTGACCGATAGTCATTCGGTCGCCACGCCGGGCAACTGGAAGCAGGGCGACGACGTGATCATCGTGCCGTCGCTGCAAGACCCGGAGGAGATCAAGCGCAAATTCCCGAGGGGCTACAAGGCCGTGCGCCCGTACCTGCGCCTGACGCCTCAGCCGAACAAGTAAGCGCCTGCCCCGCCAAGGGCCAAGCAAAAAGCAAAAAGCCAACGCAGGAAACGCGTTGGCTTTTTGTTTTCCAGCGGCCCCAATGAGCCGTGGCGATTCCGGCAAGAACTCAACTCAGAAAAACGCCTGAATCCCCGTCTGGGCGCGCCCGAGGATCAGCGCGTGGATGTCGTGCGTGCCTTCGTACGTGTTCACCACTTCCAGATTCACCAAATGGCGCGCCACGCCAAATTCGTCTGAAATACCATTGCCGCCGAGCATGTCACGCGCCAGGCGCGCGATATCCAGCGCCTTGCCGCACGAATTGCGTTTCATGATCGAGGTGATTTCGACCGCCGCCGTGCCTTCGTCCTTCATGCGGCCCAGGCGCAGGACGCCTTGCAACCCGAGGGTGATTTCCGTCTGCATGTCGGCGAGTTTCTTTTGAATCAACTGGTTGGCCGCGAGCGGACGGCCGAACTGCTTACGATCCAGCGTGTATTGCCGTGCCATGTGCCAGCACGCTTCGGCCGCACCGAGCGCACCCCACGCGATCCCGTAGCGCGCCGAATTCAGGCAGGTGAACGGGCCTTTGAGGCCGCTCACGTTCGGCATCAGGTTTTCTTCCGGCACGAAGACTTCATCCATCACGATCTCGCCGGTAATCGATGCCCGCAAGCCGACCTTGCCGTGAATGGCCGGCGCGCTCAAGCCCTTCCAGCCTTTTTCCAGGATGAAACCGCGAATCAGATCGCGGCCATCCTCTTCCAGCTTCGCCCACACGACAAACACGTCGGCGATCGGCGAATTCGATATCCACATCTTCTGGCCGGAGATCGAAAATCCGCCGTCCACCTTCTTGGCGCGCGTTGTCATGCTGGCGGGGTCTGATCCGGCGTTCGGTTCGGTGAGCCCGAAGCAGCCGATCCACTCGCCGGTCGCCAGCTTCGGCAGATATTTTTGCTTCTGCGCTTCGGTGCCGAATGCGTTGATCGGCACCATGACGAGCGACGACTGCACGGACATCATCGACCGGTAACCTGAATCCACACGTTCAACTTCGCGCGCGATCAGGCCATAGCTGACGTAGTTGAGACCGGGACCGCCGTATTGCTCGGGAATGGTCGGGCCAAGCAGGCCGAGTTCACCCATCTCACGGAAGATCGCCACGTCCGTGTGTTCGTTGCGGAACGCGTCGAGCACACGCGGCTGCAGCTTGTCCTGCGCGTAAGCGTGCGCAGCGTCGCGGATCATGCGTTCTTCGTCGCTGAGTTGCTGGTCGAGCAGCAACGGATCTTCCCAACTGAAGCGGGCGTCATCGGCCATGTTGTTTCTCCTGTTTCCTCTATTCCTGATTTTCGGACTTGACTGAAGTTCCGCTAAGCGGAACAATGTTTTGCAAATCAGAACCGAGTCTAACATCCGATGCCAATAACTTCCATCCGGAATTCCGAGTTGCCGAAGTCGTCCTCGAAGTCGTCCTCGAAGTTGTCCTCGAAGCCGTCCGATCCTTCGGAAGGAATCGATGAACGCAAGTTTGTCGTCGCGCTCGCCCGCGGCCTCGAGATGCTGCGCGCGTTTCGTCCGGGCGAGACCTTGCTGGGCAATCGTGATTTCGTCGATAGAACCGGCCTGCCCAAAGCCACCGTCAACCGGCTTGCGTACACGCTGACCACGCTCGGCTATCTTCGTTTTGACGAACCGGCAGGCAAATACGCGCTCGACACGGGCGTGTTGTCGCTGGGATTCGCGTTGCTGGCCGGCGCCGATGCACTCGAACTCGCGCGCCGGCACATGCGGGTGCTGGCGCGGGAAATTGGCGCGGCGGTGTCGCTGGGATGCCGTGACGGTCTCGACATGATCTATCTGGAAACCATCCGGAGCGAGACCGCACTGACGCTCGGTCTCGCCCCCGGCTCGCGGCTCTCCATGCTGACCAGCTCGATGGGACGCGCGTACCTGGCGGTGCAGGAACCGGATCAGCGCGCGGCCCTGCTCGAAGAGCTTGGCGCGGCGGCGGTGAAAAATGGCCAAGACGGCGCGCGGCTGGTGAAGGCGGCGACGGATGCGATCGACGACTACGCGCGCGATGGCTGCTGTTATTCGTTTCGCGACTGGCATGCCGACGTGAACGCGATCGCAGCGCCTTTACGCGATATCCGCAACGGGCGATGGCTGGTGCTGAGCAGCAGCGGGCCGGCATCGTCGATGGACGAGGCGTATTTCCGCAATATCGTTGCGCCCAAGCTACGCACGCTGGCCGCGCGACTGGCGTGAAGTAACGCCGATTAAGCCCGAATAGGGCCGCTTGATGACTAAATCGGGCCGAAAACGATGAAAACGTGATTTATAAATAACATCCCAAAAAGACGGCTCTTAGAACATAATTCGATGAAACAGCCGCAGGGAGACTAAAAAATGACCGGGTTCTCGCTGGACGCAACGGATTGCCGTATTTTGTCGGTGCTGCAAGAAGATGGACGTATCAGTAACCTTGATCTGGCTGAGCGGATTTCGCTTTCGCCTTCGGCGTGTCTGCGCCGTATGCGGCTGCTAGAGGAAGAAGGGGTAATAGCGAGCTATCGCGCGTGTCTCGACCGGGAACGGCTGGGCGTGGAGCTGGAGGCGTTCGTCCATGTTTCCATGCGCAACGACCAGGAAAACTGGCACGAGAAATTCGCGGACGCTGTGCGGGAGTGGCCGGAAGTGGTGGGTGCGTTTGTCGTGACCGGCGACACCCATTACGTCCTGCGCGTGCTTGCACACAATCTCAAGCACTATTCGGATTTCATCCTGAGCAAGCTGTACAAGGCGCCGGGTGTGATCGACATCCGCTCGAACATCGTGCTTCAGACCATGAAAGATGAAGCGGGCGTGCCGGTTGCCCTGATCGAAAGAACCGGCTGAACGAGCGTCTTAACGGGCGTCTTAGCCGAGCTGTCGCAAGTCGAACGTCACAGTGACCCAAGCGTATGAAACTGCCCCGCCTGAAACACCAGCGGGGCAATTTCCGCTGCATTCTCGTGCACACCACATCGCTCCACCTGACCCACGAAGATCACGTGATCGCCTTCCTGATAGCGGCTGCGGTTGTGGCATTCGAACCACGCCAGGGCGCCATCCAGGACGGGCATGCCGCTGTCTCCCGCAGCATGTGACACGCCGGCGAAGCGGTCACCCTTGACCGTCGCAAAGCGTTTGCACAGATCGACTTGATCGGCTGCGAGCACGTTGACCACGTAGTGGCTATTGGCCTGGAATACCGGCATGGAGGCGGATTTGGTCGCGAGGCTCCACAACACGAGTGGCGGATCGAGTGAAACGGAGTTGAACGAACTGGCGGTAATGCCGATCAACTGGCCGGACTCGGCGCGCGTGGTGATGACGGTGACGCCAGTGGCAAACTGGCTGAGGGCGTCGCGGAACGCGGTAGCGTCGAAATTCGGTGGATTGGCGCGTTTCATCGGGGTGGGTTCAGGTTCGACGGTATCGGCGAAATCCAGGCGGCAAACAATAGCTGAACAATAAGCCGGATGAAGTTTTCGAAGTCATCGGAGGATTGGCGATTGTGACGATTCTATCGGAACCAGCCTGTTCGCCGCGGTGCTAAAGGCCGCACTGACAACGCGGACAACCGAAAACCAGTAAGCTGGAAGGGTTGATTCACAGGCGTCCGCGCGCATTTGGTATGTCTCGCGGAACACGAACCAGGAGCCAGCATGACGCAACATGACGAGCAGGCGAAGCGCGAAACCGCCACCATTGGCGGCGGTTGCTTTTGGTGTACTGAAGCGGTTTTTCTAGGCGTTGAAGGTGTGCTGTCGGTGGAATCGGGTTATGCCGGCGGCCAGGTCAAGCACCCTTCATACGAACAGGTCTGCGACGGCACGACCGGTCACGCCGAAGTCATCAAGGTGGAATTCGATCCTGCGGTGATCGGGTATAGGGACGTGCTGGAGATTTTCTTTGCGACCCACGATCCGACGCAACTCAACCGGCAGGGCAATGATGTGGGTACGCAGTACCGGTCGTCCATCTTCACGCACTCCGACGAACAACGGAAGATCGCGCTGGAAGTGATCGATGAATTGCAGAAAGAAGGAATCTTCGACGGTAAGATCGTCACCGAAGTCACGCCGCTGAACGGCAACTATTTTCCGGCTGAGGACTATCACCAGAACTACTTCGAGCAGCATCCGAATCAGGGATACTGCGCGTTCGTGGTCGCGCCGAAGGTGGCGAAGTTCAGGCAGAAGTTCGCGCATCGGCTGAAACGCTGAGCGTTTGAAAGGCACATAAGGCAAGACGGGCTTCGCGAAATCGAAGCCCGTTTTTTATTGCAGCGGCTTATGTCTGCGGCAGCCCGGCCGCCACGTTCCGTGCGATCTTGAAACAGGTCAGCGGTGCCGACCCCTCTGCCTTGTTGTTCACCGCGATCACCACCGGCTGCCCTGCCAGCGCGTAGCGCAGCGCGAGTTCGACGAGTGCTTCGTGCGTGTCCGGGTCTTCATCGACGAGTTTGTCGAACGGCTCGTACTTCGCTTTCGCCTGTTCGTATTTAAAGCCGCCGTGCAGACTCCAGCGCACGATCAGCGGCCCAAGTCCGCCTTCGTCCAGCAGCGCAAGCGCCTTCGCCTGGCGTCGGGGATCGGGCATGCGCGCATGAATGCCGACGCAATACCGCACCTTCGCGTCACGCAGCACCCGGATGAAACGCGGTGTCAGCATGATGGCGTCGCGCAACTCGATCGCGTAGCAACTTTCACCGGGCAGTGGCGGCAACGCGTTGAGAAACGTGGAGAGCCGCTCGAGGAAGGCGGTTGGATCGACGATCAGCGCATCCGGTAACGGTGGAATCTGGAACACGAGCGCGCCGGCTTTTTCGCCGAGACCGGCGATGCACGGCTGCACGAATTCGTCGATGGCGATGCGCGCGTTCAGGAAAGCGGGGTTATCGCCGGTGGGGGCGCCTTTGTCGCCGCGGGCGGTGGCGTCGGTGACGGAAGCCGGCGCTTTCACGATGAAGCGGAAATGGGCGGGCACCTGGTTCGCGTAGCGCGCATAGTCAGCCACCGACAACGGCCCGTAGAACGAACGATCTATCGATACGCAACGCAGCAGCGGATGCGCGCCGAGCGCGTTGAGGCCATCGCGCGAGAGCTTCGCGGACGAGTATTCGTCACCGTACACGATATCGCGCCAGCCCGGAAACGACCATGTGGAAGGGCCGATATGAACGGTGTCGGGAAGGCGAAGAGCTAACGCGTGGTGGTCGGGCGCAGCGAGCGCGGGCAAGACGCCGCCGCGTGATTTCGTTTTTGTGGGAGACGGGGCCGCGGGACCTTTGCTATTTGCCGTTTCCGGCTCTTCCACCGCCCCGAACAGATCGACCTGCAGCGTGGATTGCACATGCGGCTCCCCGCCCGCATCCGGTTCATCACCGGATGCGGGTTCGTGGGAAGCGGGGGAGTCAGGCGCGGAACTCAGAGCGCTTTGTCGTAGATATACCGGCGCGACCACGGCAGCGTTTTCGCGCTGCGCCCGGCCTTGCGGCACACAATCTGGTAAATCGACACATCGTCGTTTTCGAAAGCGTACGCACACCCTGCAAGATACACGCGCCAGATGCGGAATTTTTCATCGTCGACAAGCTTCTTCGCCTGCTCCGACTTCGTCTCGAAATTTTCCGCCCAGATGTCGAGCGTACGGGCGTAGTGACGGCGCAGGCTTTCCACGTCGACGGCTTCCAGGCCGCCTTCCTGCAGCGCTTCGAGTGCGAGCCCGATGTGCGGCAACTCGCCGTCCGGGAACACGTACCGGTCGATGAACTCACCGCCGCCAAGCGCCGTTTCGCCGCTGTTGAAGTCGGTCGACGTAATGCCGTGGTTCATGGCAATGCCGTCGTCGACCAGCAGTTCGCGCACCTTGGCGAAGTAACCGGGCAGGTTCTTGCGGCCGACGTGCTCGAACATGCCGACGCTCGTGATCCGGTCGAACTGGCCTTGCACGTCGCGATAATCCTGCAGGCGGATTTCGATCTGGCCTTCCAGTCCGGCGTCTTTCACGCGCTTCGTGGCGAGATCGAACTGGTTCTGGGAGAGCGTGACGCCCACGCATTTCGCGCCGAATTTCTGGGCGGCGCGCAAGACGAGCGCCCCCCAGCCGCAGCCGATGTCGAGCAGGCGCTGGCCCGGTTGCAGCTGGATCTTCGTGAGAATGTGGTCGATCTTCTTGATCTGCGCGGTGGCGAGGTCTTCATCTCCGTTCTCGAAATACGCGCACGAGTAGACCATGTTCTTGTCGAGCCACAGCTCGTAGAACTCGTTCGATACATCGTAGTGGTACTGAATGGCTTTCTTGTCCGACGCCTTCGTATGATTGAAGTAGCGCCGTACGCGCGCCAGCTTGCTCGCGCTCGTGACCGTGTTCTTGGCCAGCCCGTAGCCAATATTGATGATGTCCGACAGCTTGCCTTCGATGTCGATCTTGCCCTTCACATAGGCTTCACCGAGGTTGTCGAGACTCGGTTCCAGCAGATAGGGCAGAGCGGTTGCGCTCTTCACATGTAGCGTGACTTGCGGCGCCGCGAAACTTCCGAAGTCATGTTGCTGTCCATCCCACAGTACCAACCGGGCGGGCAGGTTTGCCCGGTCCCGAATGTCCTGCACCCACTGCGTCAGCTTTTTCTCCCAAAACATGCTCGTTCTCCGCGCTCAGATGAAAATGAAGCTAAACCGGGTCGATTGCACTGCACGTTTGCACTGTGTTCGCGATGCCTTTGTCGCTTGCCCTTCTCTGTTTGCCCTCCGCCACCCGGACACGCCGCAACGAGACGCGATTTAATGCGGGTCCAGTCAATACGGGTCCACGAGGAACCCGGCGAAAGTCGAAGTCTTGCTAAGGCTAAGGCGATAAGCGGACGATCTGCCATTGCTGGCCGTTCGCCCCGAGCGTGTGTGCAGCACGTTTATAGACGACACGGTCATGCAACCGTGACGGCCGGCCCTGCCAGAATTCGATGGTGTCGGGAACGAGCCGGTAGCCGCCCCAATGTGGCGGACGCGGCGGGTTGTCACCGTATTTCGCAATCAATTCGCGCTCGCGGGCTTCAAGCACCGCGCGGCTTTCGATCACTTCACTCTGCTCCGACGCCCACGCGCCTATTCGCGATCCAAGCGGGCGCGACGCGAAATACGCATCGCTTTCTTCCGGACTTGTCTTGACGACGGAGCCCTCGATACGCACCTGGCGTTCGAGTTCGATCCAGTAAAACAGCAGACTCGCAGCAGGGTTGCTCGCGAGTTCGTGACCTTTGCGACTGAGGTAGTTCGTGAAGAAAACAAAGCCCCGATCGTCTACGCCCTTGATCAGCACAATGCGTGCCGAAGGACGGCCGCGCTCGTCGACGGTCGCGAGCGTCATGGTATTGGGTTCGGGTAATTGTGCGTCGAGCGCCTGCGCAAACCACGTTTCGAATTGTCGAATCGGGTTGGGATCCACGTCGGATGTTTCCAGCGATCCGAGGGAATAATTCTTTCGAAGATCAGCGAGGGTCGTCATTTTATTATGCAAACGCTTCAATCGCATTAGTATAGCCAAGCTCGTCAAATTCTGCGCTTTACCGCCAATATCCCTTTGATCTTTAATGATTCAGATCATGATCCCAGGCGACAAAATTTGACTCAACTCGGCAATTATTTTCATTTTGCTTTCAAAAACTGGCCGTTGATTTCTTACGTCCAATCTTCGATAAGGCAGAATACGCAATTCAGCGAATTCCTGCTGATCTCCGCTTCTATCGTTGTGATAGTGCGTCAGTGGTGAACGGCGCCATTCGCCGCTGTCCTGATGCTCTCCTGCCCTTGTTTTTGCGAGTTTCGCTTACCTTCCGCGTGCCCATCATGACCGCTTTTCCTGCCTCTGCCGACGCTTTGAATTTTAACTCCGCTACGCCGGAGATTGAAGCCGCCGACCGCGCCCGGCGCTTTGGCGGGGTGGCACGCTTATACGGTCCGGCCGGGCTCGCGGCGTTCGAACGCGCGCATGTCGCGGTGATCGGCATTGGCGGTGTGGGCTCGTGGACGGTCGAAGCGCTGGCGCGCAATGCGATCGGGCGCCTGACGCTGATCGACCTCGACAACGTGGCCGAAAGCAATACGAACCGCCAGGTGCACGCGCTTGACGGCAACTACGGCAAGGCCAAGGTGAGCGCGATGGCCGAGCGCATCCACCTGATCGATCCGGCGTGCCGCGTGGAGCAGGTTGAAGATTTTATCGAGCCTGCGAATTTCGATTCGGTGCTGGGCGGCGGTTTCGATTTCGTGATCGATGCAATTGACAGCGTGCGTACGAAAACGGCGCTAATTGCGTGGTGTGTTGCGCACAAACAGCCATTGATCACGGTCGGCGGAGCGGGTGGGCAACTCGATCCGACGCGGATTCGTATCGACGATCTGGCGCTTACGATCCAGGATCCGTTGCTTTCGAAGGTGCGTGGGCAACTGCGCAAATTGCACGGTTTCCCACGTGGACCGAAAGCGAAGTTCAAGGTGAGCGCGGTCTATTCCGACGAACCGCTGATCTACCCCGAAGCACCTGCTCGCGACGCCGACGAGGTGAGCGGATCGGAAGAAACAGCGCCCGCTGCTACGGGACCGGTCGGACTGAACTGCGCGGGATTCGGATCAAGTGTCTGTGTGACGGCAAGTTTCGGATTCGCCGCTGCTGCTTATGTCTTAAGAGATATCGCGAAGCGCGCTTAGACATTGCGCGCGATTCAAATGATTAAAAAAATGGCCGCTTTCAAGCGGCCATTTTTCAAAACGTCTTCTCGCCAATATATGTTCAAGCTATTTGAAAGGTTTTGGCGTCGGGCATTTATTTAATGTGTCAGTTAATTGCCGCGCTCAATTTGCGGCGCCATTGCGAAACGATTTCCGGTTGATGTGCGGCCAGACCAAATACCGACAGCATGGTTTTGCGGCCCACGTCGTCCATGAACGTGCGGTCACGCGTCACGATCGCGAACAGATGCTCCAGCGCGCCGTTGTAATCGCGGCCCGCGATCAGCCGGTTTGCCAGCGCGAAACGGGCTTCCAGATCATCCGGATTCGCGTTCACTGCGTCGATCAGCGCATCTGCGGGTGGGAGGCTCTCAGCGGCATCGGCGGCGTCCAGCTCCGTTTTTAGCGCGTTATAGCGGGCATCGATCCCCTGCGTGGTTTTCGGCGACAGCAACTTGTCTTCGTCGCGTGCTTCGTCCGTGCGGCCCGCAGCGAGCAGCCACTCGATCAGGTCCAGCCGCGCGTCGTCATAACCGGGATCAAGCGCCAGCGTCGCCTTGATATGGTCAATGGCCAGATCGGTCTCGCCGGCCGCATAGGCCGCGTGCGCGGCACGTCGCTCGGCTTCCGCGCCGTCCGGAACCAGTTTGTCGATGAACTCGCGCAACTGGCCTTCCGGCAGCACGCCGATGAACTGGTCGACGGCACGGCCGTCCGCAAACGCGACCACGTGCGGAATGCTGCGCACCTGGAAGTGCTGCGCCAGTTCCGGATTTTCATCGACATTCACTTTCACCAGCTTCCACTTGCCCGCGCCTTCCGCTTCCAGCCGCTCGAGCATCGGGCCGAGCGTCTTGCACGGACCGCACCACGGCGCCCAGAAATCGACGAGCACCGGCGCAAGCGTGGACGCGGCGATTACGTCCTGTTCGAACGTGGCGAGTGTTGTATCCATGGTGTTCCTCCAGAAACGCGTAAACGATGAACAATTATCTTGGGGCAAGCCGGCCAAGTTCAACCGGGCGCACACCTGATTCAGCGGCGGGCCCGGACCTCAAGCCTCGAGTCCCGCAATCCTCAAGCATCAGACGGATTGGCCGGGCGGCGCGGTGGCGGCAACGGGATAAACTCCGTCTCGCCGGGGACCTGGCCTATCCGCTGTTCACTCCATGCCAGTTTTGCGGCCTCGATTTTCTCTCGCGAACTCGCTACGAAATTCCACTCGATGAAACGCGGGCCGTCCAGCGGCGCGCCGCCGAGCAGCATCGCGATTGCACCTTCCGTGCTGCTGAGATTGGCGGAAAATCCGGGCTTCAGCACCGCCATCTGGCCGGCGGGCAGCACGTCGCCGTCAATGGTGAGATCACCTTCCAACAGATAGACCCCGCGTTCCTCATGTTCCGTATCGAGCGTCACGGCACTGTTCGCCGAAAATTGCGCCGCGACATAGAGCGTGGGGGAGAACGTGGTGGTCGGCGCTGTTTCACCGAAGGCGCTGCCGGCGATCACCCGCAGGTTCACGCCATTGCGTTCGAGTTGCGGCAGCGTCGCGGCCGGATGGTGTTCGAACGACGGTGCACACTCCTCTTCCGCTACCGGCAGCGCGACCCATGTCTGGATGCCGTGCATGTTCTGGCCTGCGGCGCGTTCCGCGTCCGGCGTGCGTTCCGAATGCACGATGCCGCCGCCGGCCGTCATCCAGTTGACGTCGCCAGGGGTGATTTTCTGGACCGAGCCGACGCTGTCGCGATGCATGATCGCTCCCTCGAAGAGATACGTCACGGTCGCCAGGCCTATGTGCGGATGGGGGCGCACGTCCAGCCCCACGCCGGGCGCGAGCGTTGCCGGGCCGATATGATCGAAGAAGATGAACGGCCCGATGGTCCGGGCAGCCAGTGCGGGCAATACCCGACGCACCATGAGGCCGCCAACGTCGTGCTGATGCGGCTTGAGAAACGCTTGAATTGTGGAAGACATAAGGACGTCCGGATTGCGTACTCGGAAATGCAATTCTACTGGGCGTCGTCTGGAAGCACGCAAGCGGTATCCGGGCGGTATGCCATTCGGCCGACCATTCAAACCGGAACCTGAGGTCGCCGACAGACGCAACGCGGGATCGCCTTATCCGAACGGGCTATGGCGTGAGTTGGTACAACGCATTTGCAAAATCGTCCGCTACAGTGTCGAATTGCGTTCGATCTGAATTCGGAGCTTCCTGTCTCCGGCCTGATCCTGAAAACAGCTTCGAATAAAACTCACGGAGACGGCGATGTCGCCCAAGGATTTGTTGTCCGCGCTGATTGTCATTCTCGCCTGGGGCGTGAACTTCGTCGTGATCAAGGTGGGTCTGAACGGCGTGCCGCCCATGCTTCTGGGCGCGTTGCGCTTCACGCTGGTCGCATTCCCGGCCGTGTTTTTCGTCAAGCGGCCGGCTATTGCGTTTCGCTGGCTGTTCGCGTACGGCGCGACCATCTCGTTCGGGCAATTCGTGCTGCTTTTCTACGCCATGTCCGTTGGCATGCCCGCCGGCCTTGCGTCGCTGGTGTTGCAGGCGCAGGCGTTTTTCACGCTGATCTTCGCGGCCATGATTCTGGGTGAGGGTTTTCGCGGGCCGAACGTCGCGGGTTTGCTGATCGCGGCGTGCGGGTTGGCGGTGATCGGCGTGCAGGCTGGGCACGCCATGACCGCTGCCGGTTTCCTGCTGACACTCGTGGCGGCGGCCATGTGGGGCATGGGCAATGTCATCACGAAGCGCATGGGCAAGGTCGACCTGTTGTCGCTCGTCGTGTGGGCGAGCCTGGTGCCGCCGTTGCCGTTCCTCGCGCTCTCGCTGATGGTGGAGGGGCCGGCGCGCATTTCGGCCAGCTTGTCGGGCATTTCGCTCACGTCGGTTCTTGCGATTGTTTATCTCGCGTTTATCGCAACAATGCTCGGTTATACGTTGTGGGGAAAGCTGCTGGCGCGTTATCCGGCGAGTCAGGTCGCGCCGTTTTCCTTGCTCGTGCCCATTGTCGGGCTGGCTTCGGCGGCATTGCTGCTTGATGAAGGGTTGAGCCCGATGCAATTCGTGGGGGCGGTGCTGGTGATGGCCGGACTGGTGGTCAACGTGTTCGGCGGATGGTTTCGGCAGCGGTTTTTATCGACGGCACGCTAGGGGCAGGTCGAAGCGGTCCGCTCGCGGTGGCAGAACGGTGCCTGTAGCCCCGCGCGAGCGAACACAGTCCCTTACGTCATCCGGCTCTTTGCGAGCGGCGGGTTGGCCGCGAAATAACGCTTGATGCCCTTCATGATCGCGTTCGCCATCTTGTCGCGATAAGCGTCGTCGTTCAGACGCTGCTCCTCTTCGGGGTTACTGATAAACGCGGTTTCCACGAGGATCGAAGGAATGTCCGGCGCTTTCAACACCGCAAAACCGGCTTGCTCCACCGATCCCTTGTGCAACTTGTTGATATCGCCAATCTCGTTCAGCACGAAATTGCCATAGCGCATCGAGTCACGAATCTGCGCGGTGGTCGACATGTCGAACAACGCCCGGTTGACGCTCGCGTCCTGCGTCGTCACGTTGATCCCGCCGATGGAATCCGACGAGTTCTCCTTGTTCGCCATCCAGCGCGCAGCCGCGCTCGACGCACCGTGATCCGAGAGTGCGAACACGGACGAACCGCGTGCCGAGGGCGTGGTGAACGCATCGGCGTGAATGGAAACGAACAGGTCCGCGCCCACGCGACGCGCCTTCTGCACCCGCACGTTGAGCGGCACGAAGAAGTCGGCATCGCGCGTCATCATGGCGCGCATGTTCGGCTGGGCGTCGATCTTGGCGCGCAGCTTCCTGGCGACATCAAGGGCAATGTGCTTCTCGTACGTTCCGCCACTGCCGATCGCACCTGGATCTTCGCCGCCATGGCCCGGGTCGATCGCGACGGTAAGCAGGCGCGTTGTGCCCGACTTGTTGCTCTTCGGATTGGCGAAGCCGTAGTCGTCGCTGGTGTTGCTGCCCGACGAGTCGTCCTGGTTCGCCAAAGCCGTAGGCGGCGCCGGCTTGGCCGTAGGCCGGGGCTTCGGGAAAGCTGGAATCGGCGGGATGGGCGCAGGCGACAACGGTGCGCGCGGCTGATCGGACTGCGCGTACTTCTGGAAAAACTCGTCGGTGTTGTCCGGCACGTTCGCTTTCGGCGGCGTGGCGGGCCCGCTCAGCGTGGCGGGCGGCGGGGCCTGATTCGGGCTGGTCTGATCGATAGCCTGCTGCTTGTGCTCGGACTGGGCGAGCAAATCCATCAGCGGGTCGGGTGCAACGGCCGGATACAAATCGAAGACCAGGCGGTACTTGTAGCTGCCGATCGGCGTCAGCGTGAACACTTGCGGTTTCACGGACCCCTTCAGGTCGAACACCATGCGCACCACGTGCGGCTGATATTGGCCGATGCGCACCGACTGGATCTGCGGGTCGTTCGGCGTGATCTTCGAGACGAGGTCCTTCAGTTCCTGATCGAGATCGAGTCCATTCAGGTCGACCACCAGCCGGTCCGGACCCTGCAGCAATTGCTGGCTGTTTTGCAGCGGCTGATCGGACTCGATCGTGACCCGGGTGTAATCGCGGGCCGGCCACACGCGCACACCGAGCACCGAGCTCGCGTACGCGAGCTTCGGTCCGAGCAGTGCTAGCGCGATGGTCGAAGCGCCCGCGCGCAGCACCTGGCGCCGCCGCCAGTTGTGCGAGGCCGTGGCGGTCGATTCGATCGAATGAAACGGCTTGATCAACAGCTTTCGAGACATGACTTTCCTGTTTCGCTAAACGCGCGCGCTGTCAGCACGCGGCCTTCGCCTTCCTGTTCCAGCGTGAATTCGAGATCCGGCATACCCAGCAGTCCGCCAGCGCGTTGCGGCCATTCGACCAGGCAGATCGCGCCTGCATCGAAGTATTCGCGAAAGCCGGCGTCGGCCCATTCGGCTGGATCGGCAAAGCGATAAAGATCGAAGTGATAAAGCTCGAGCGGACCCGTTTCCGTCGCAAGCGAATAGGGTTCGACAAGCGTGTAAGTGGGACTGCGCACGCGGCCCGCGTGACCAAGTGAGCGCAGCGTCGCGCGCACCAGCGTGGTTTTACCCGCACCCAGATCACCGATCAACTGGACCTGCAAACCCGGAAAACGTTCGTTCGGGGTGCTCGAATTCTTGAGGCGGGCCTGCAGGATCGCCTGCGCGAAGCGGTCACCGAAGGCGAGCGTCGCGTCTTCGTCGGGCAGGTCGAAACGGCGTTCGAGCAGCGCGGCGCAAGGGTTTGCAAACGATCGAGTGAGGCTGTCGGGCATTCTCGTAAAATGTCGTGATGAACCGTTTGCCGGAACACCCAGTGGAACGCGAGAGCGCGTCAGACGACGCCGCCGCGGACACGCGCCACTTCAGATTTGACGACGAAGCCGCGCTGGCTGAACTCGCGCTGCGCATCAAGGCGTGGGGGCGCGAGCTGGGGTTCGCTGCAGTCGGCGTCAGCGACGCCGACTTGACGGAAGCCGAAGAAGGCCTGGCTTCATGGCTCGAAGCAGGCTATCACGGCGAGATGGATTATATGGCCAAACATGCGATGAAACGCGCAAGGCCAGCCGAGCTTGTGGCCGGCACGCGACGCGTTATTACAGTTCGGATGGCCTACTTGCCGGCATCAACGCTCGCCGGCAAGGCCCGCGAAAGTGCCGCGACAGCCGACGGTCAGGCAACTGACTGGCGCGCGGCGGAATGGGCTCGAATAGCCGATCCCGCGGCGGCGGTGGTCTCGGTCTACGCCCGCGGCCGCGACTATCACAAGGTCATGCGCAGCCGTTTGCAGCAGTTGGCCGAGCGTATAGAAGCCGAGATTGGCACGTACGGCTACCGCGTATTTACGGATTCCGCGCCCGTTCTCGAGGTCGAGCTCGCGCAGAAGGCGGGCACCGGCTGGCGCGGCAAACACACGCTTTTGCTGCAAAGCGATGCCGGGTCGCTGTTTTTTATCGGCGAGATCCTGGTGGATATTCCTCTGCCCGCCGACGCAGACGTCAATCCGGATTCCGCGCCCGAACACGATGGGTCGCATTGCGGAAGCTGTAGGCGCTGCATCGACGTTTGCCCGACCGGGGCGATCGTGGCGCCGTATCGCGTGGATGCGCGCCGTTGTATTTCGTATCTCACCATCGAGTTGAAAGGCAGCATTCCCGAAGATTTGCGGCCGCTTATCGGCAACCGGGTTTATGGTTGCGACGATTGCCAGCTCGTATGTCCGTGGAACAAGTTCGCGCAGGCCGCGCCGGTCGCGGATTTCGATGTGCGCCATGGGCTCGATCGCGCGTCGCTTGTGATGCTGTTCGGCTGGAGCGCCCATGATTTCGATGAACGCATGCAAGGCAGCGCAATTCGCCGTATCGGACACGAGCGATGGTTGCGTAATATTGCGGTGGCGATGGGCAATGCGTTGCGCTCGCCGGTTTTGGGCGCCGACGAACGCTCGGCAATACGCGATGCATTGAATGCCCGCGCCGCGGATGCTTCAGAATTGGTCCGTGAACACGTCGAATGGGCGCTGCGCCAGGAAGCATCACCGCACGCGTGACTTAACGCATGACCTCAGGCTTACAGGAAAAATCAATGGAAGTGACCGAGGCAGAACGCGCGCCGGAACTCGTGTCGAGCAGCGCATCGATCGACCTTTTTTGCGACGCGCTCTGGCTCGAACATGGTCTCGCCAAGAACTCGCTCGAAGCGTACCGGCGCGATTTGCGCTTGTTCGCCGAATGGTTGTCGAAGACGCGTGGCGGCACTGTCGATACCGCTACGGAAGCCGACATGAATGCCTATCTCGCCGCCCGCCGCGCGGACAAGGCAACGTCCGCCAACCGCCGGTTGTCGGTCTTCAGGCGCTACTACGCATGGGCATTGCGAGAACATCGGGCGCCCGCCGATCCCACGCTTAAGCTGCGTTCGGCCAAACAGCCGCCGCGCTTTCCCAAGACCTTGAACGAAGCCCAGGTCGAGGCGTTGCTGAACGCGCCCGATGTGGAATCCGCGCTTGGGCTGCGCGACCGGACCATGCTTGAGCTGATGTACGCGAGCGGCCTGCGCGTGACCGAACTGGTGACGTTGAAGACCGTGGAAGTGGGCTTGAACGAAGGCGTGGTGCGCGTGATGGGCAAGGGGTCGAAGGAGCGCCTGATTCCGTTCGGGGCGGTCGCACACGACTGGATCGAGCGCTATTTGCGTGAATCGCGGCCGGTGTTGCTTGGCGCCCGCGCCGCCGATGCGCTGTTCGTGACCACGCGTGGCGAAGGCATGACGCGCCAGCAGTTCTGGAACATCATCAAGCGCCACGCGCTTACCGCCGACGTGCGCGCGCCGCTCTCACCGCATACCTTGCGGCATGCGTTCGCCACGCACCTGCTGAATCACGGGGCCGACTTGCGCGTGGTGCAAATGCTGCTCGGCCATACGGATATTTCCACGACGCAGATCTACACCCACGTCGCGCGTGAGCGGCTGAAGACGCTGCATCACGACCACCATCCGCGCGGCTGAAGGTTGCGGCAGGTGCGAACTTAAAGCTCGTCCCTGAGCTTGTGTTTCAACACCTTCCCCGTCGATGCCGCCGGCAGCGCGGCCAGCACGCGGATCTCGGCGGGGCGCTTGTAAGGCGCAAGCCGGTCCGCGCACCACTGGACGATATCGTCAGGCAGCGCATGCACCGACGGCAGTAATTCGACGAACGCAATCACTTCCTCGTTGCCCTCGACCGCCCGCCCGATCACTGCCGATTGCAGCACATCGGGATGTGAGTTCAGCACGTTCTCGACTTCGGCCGGATACACGTTGAAGCCCGAACGGATGATCAGTTCCTTGCTGCGCCCGACGATATACAACGCACCGTCCGGCGCCTGACGCGCAAGGTCGCCTGTTTTGAGCCAGCCATCTTCCGTGACCGTCGCCCGCGTCTGCGCTTCATTGCGGTAGTACCCGAGCATCACGTTCGGCCCGCGCACCCATAGTTCACCGGCTTCACCCGGCGCCACATCCACGCCATCGAGCGCGACGAATCGCAGTTCGATACCGGGTATGGGGTCGCCCGCAGAGCAGTCGTCGCGCGGCGCGTCGAGCATGGTCTGCGATATGGTCGGACTGCTTTCCGTCATGCCATAGCCGTTGTGCAGCGGCACTTTGTACAAGCCTTCGACGCGCGCTTTCAGCGCGGCATCGAGCGGAGATCCGCCGGAATACGCGAAGCGCAACGCGGGTGCGCGCCACGGCGTACCGCTGGTCTGCACGTGTTCGACGAGTTTTGCGTGCATGGCCGGAACGCCCTGGAAGATCGAAACGTTCTCCTCAGTCAACGCTCGCCGCACGGCGTCCGGGGCGAAACGCGGCGCGAGCCGCAGCGTTGCTCCCGCGTACAGGCTGCCGAGACAGACCGACGCCAGCCCGTAGATGTGCGTAACCGGCAGCACGGCGTACACCACATCTTCAGGCGTCACGCGCCGCAATGTGCTGGACATGGCCGCGATAAACAACACGTTGCGATGCGACAGCATCACGCCTTTCGGCGCGCCGGTCGTGCCCGTGGTGTAGATCAGCGCGGCACATTGACGGGCGGGATCGGTTTCAACAGGCTCGGGCGATACGTTTTCATCGACGATAAAACGCCACGCGCCCACGTTCGTTGCAGTTGCCGCTTCAGCAGCGTTTAACCGGTCCGCATGACTCGCGGC
>Ga0153929_1000227_pt1 | contig 21618 bp, 19 predicted proteins | sample TSNJ013MetaG_FD_104689 | JGI IMG/M metagenome (GOLD analysis project Ga0153929, IMG submission 104689) | Attine ant fungus gardens microbial communities from New Jersey, USA - TSNJ013 MetaG | ecosystem: Host-associated > Fungi > Mycelium > Unclassified | place: USA: New Jersey, Wharton State...
CACGCAGGCCCCACAGGGATGGCAGGGAGGCCGTGAGAGACGGCACGTGCACCGAGCTGGATTTCTGAGCACCAATGTTCGTCACATATTCAACGCCCGTATCGATGACCCCATACAGAGTGACCGAGCTCTGCGCATGCGATACGCCCGACGCGCATGCCGCAAGCGCCGAGAGCGTCCACCGAAATCCCCGGCGCCATGAATTGGCGCCTCTGGCCCGATTCAACCGTGCAGTCATTTTATTCGTCTCCAATGTTGTCGAAATCTCAAGGCGACGACACACCTGCGCCGTCGCGCGTCGAGTCTGCAGCGTGGGCTGACCGAATATCGATTCGATTCAGCTGGTTCGGTCAGCGCTTGCTGACCGAACCCGATGCGCGGTTGCTGTTGCTGTGTCCTGTCACCTTCGCGGCGAGATCGTCGACGGCCTGCGGGAGCCGGTTGCCGCGCCACGCGACATGCATGTCGGGCCGCACGAGGACGAGGTCGCGCTCATAGACGGCGCGAAGCGCCGGATCCGCGACCACGAGCACATCGAACGGCGCATCGAGCGTTTCGAATGCCGCGAAAAGCGCGCCCGCATCGTGCCCGCCCACGACGTCGATCAACGTGTAACGCTCCGGCCGCAGCCGGTCCTGGATGGCGTTTGCATCCTTGAGCCACATGTGGGGAAGCCGCGCACCCGGCCACGTAGTGGGAAGATAGGCATGCAGATCGTGCTGCGGCCCTCCCGGCACATTGTCGATAATGGGCGAATCCACATAGCGATAGCCCAATTCCGCGCCGATCATCTCGTTCGACTTGCGCTGCTCCACGTTCGCCACTTCGACGAGGTGGGCACGAGCAGCCGACCCTGCGGGCGTATCGTCTCCGATCTCGGCGCGCACCTCGGCCAACCAGGCGCGATATCCCAGCGACGCGTAGCGCGACGCGCCGACCACCCGTTCTCCAATCTGGCGCCGCTCAGCTTCATAGGAGGCGAGCAAGCCAGGGCCTCCCCATCCTTGAAGCGTGGCGGCCAGTTTCCAGGCAAGATCGGTGGCGTCGCCAACGCCGGTGTTCATGCCCAGACCTCCGGTTGGAATCACGAGGTGCACCGCATCTCCTGCGAGAAACACCCTTCCCTCTCCATAGCGTTCGGCGAGCAGCAGGTTCTGCCGCCATTCCGCGCAATACAACATCTCGTAGGGCAGATCAACGCCGATGATCCGCTCAAACATCCGTCGCATTTCGTCATCGCTCTCGACGGCGGAATGGACCGTCCAGTGCCGCGTCGAGTCCTGCATGATCATGAAAGTAGGCGGGCCGCCCGCTACCAGATAGTGCCGCCCCCTGCCCGGTCCGCTGCCGATAGGCAGTCGGTCGTATAGTTGTTCGCAATAGAACAGACCCTGCCTCAACCGCGCAATGTCGCCCTCGCCCTTCAGACGGATGCCTAGTTGCTTGCGTACAGGACTCGCTCCACCGTCACAGCCGACGAGGTAAGTAGACCTCAATGTTCTTCTTACACCGCCGGCATCGTCGACCGTCACCAGAACACCATCATCCTGCTCGGTGAACGCCAGAAACGTCGTGCTGCGCATCACGGTGATCGCCGGCAATTGCTCGGCCACCTCCAGAAGAAGCGGCTCCAGTGTGTACTGGGAGATGAGCTGATAAGGTTCGAGCGGCAGGTGACCGTCGTGGCTCTCGCGTGTGAGCTCGCGAGCTTCCGCTACCGACGGATAAGGCAAGCGCAGGATCGGTGGCTCCACAAATGAACGGACGATCTGGACATCCATGGGAACGTCCCCGGGCATACCGGCGGCCCGGATACGGTCCGCGAGTCCGAGCCGCCGGAAGATCTCCATGGTCCGCGCGTTGCAACGCTCCATTTTCGGCAGGAACTGGGGTTCCGCCTTTTGCTCGACAAGCACGCACGCAATGCCGCGTCTGCCAAGGTCGATCGCAAGTGTCAGTCCTACCGGTCCAGCTCCGACAATGATGACTTGAGTTTCCAAATCTGACCTCCGCTTTCCATCCCCTGTCTTCCAGACGCAGCTTTGGGGCCGCGTCAAAATCATTTCGCCGTCACTCGTTTCTTCACGACGCCCGTCGCACTCCGGCCTGCAAAATCGCGCGGTAGTTTTCGACTGAACCCAGCACAGAAACCGTCACCACGGTCATCATTTTTATTTAGTAATACAAATCAATTAAATCAAAGTGCGAACTACGAGGCATTCATATCCAGCTAACGCCAGGCTCGATCGATCCGATTCATCCCAAACGCATGGTCAGGTAAAACAAGTATCCGACGCGATCCTGGAATTTGCTCCGGTTCAGCGTATGAGGCTTTGCTTCGCTCAAGAAGGAGCAAGCTATCCGAAGTCGCCCGGCTAGAATTTGTTTGATTCTTCAAGTACACTCCTGATGGAGTATAATTGATTTTTCAAGCATACCTACCCATGTAAACCCTCAACGCGCCGATCATCATGAAGACACGCAAGCGACCGGAAGAACTCGAACAGGCGATTCCCTTTCTGTTGACACGGGCCGGAGGCCGAATGGGAAACGCATTCGCGAAGGCACTAAAGCCGTTTGGCCTGAACCTCAGTGAGTGGCGAGTCTGTGCCTCGCTGCTGTATGTTCCGCACCAGACCTTGTCTGAATTGTCGGTGCACGCGACGTCGGATATATCCGCGCTGTCCCGGATCATTGACCGTCTTGAGGGTCAGGAATTGGTCAAGCGCGAGAAGAGCACGACGGATGGACGGTCAATCAGGATCGCCCTGACAAGCAAGGGGGACGAACTGGCGCTGCGCATAGTCCCGGTCGCGAAGCAACATGAGTCGGTGATCCTTACCGATTTCACGGCAAGCGACGTTCAGGTGCTTCGCACTATGTTGCTCAAGTTGTACGAGAACGCTGGCGCGCTTGACGACCTCGCTTGACTCGATACGTTGCCGTCAGTGGCGATATATTTAAAGACAGAATGTGTCTGTCTGAATCTGTCGTAACCCGCTAACACTCGACGGGAACGATCCTGCTTTTCCCCGAAGCACGGCTAAGGAAAACAACCATCAGACACGACGCCAGCGCGGGCACCGCGGCCGCAACAAACAACGCGGTATTCGACCATTGCAACCTGATCAGTTGTCCGGCCAGGACTGGACCAATGATTGAACCCGCCCGGCCGATCCCCAGGCTCCAGCCCACCCCGGTCGCCCGGAGCGAGGTGGGATAGTGCGTCGCGGTCAACGCATTGATGGCTGGTTGTCCACCCACGATGCAGATTCCGCTTATCAACACGACGGCATAGCGCAATCCCGTCGATAGATCAGGAAGGCCCACGGACGACACCGAGAATGTCGCCACCAGAAAGCTGAGCGCCAGCACACGATAGAAACCGAAGCGGTCCATCAACGGACCCAGCAATAGCGCACCCGCAGTGCCGCCAACCTGCAACGAGGTGCCGATGAGCACCGCTGTCGACACCGCGTGACCAACCCGCAAGGAAAGCATCGGAAGCCAGTTGGACAGGAAAAACAGATCGAGCAGGTTCGCGAAGTTGATACCCCATAGCAACAGCGTAGTCGTGCTGCGGCCATGGCGAAACAGCTCGCGAACCGAGGCCTTCGCCTGCGGCTGCCCACGAACCACAAAGCGGGTCCCTGGTCCGAGCTGGACGTTCGGCGCGATTCGCCCAAGCCACTGCGCAATCCTTTCCGGGCTACGCCCTTTGGCCACGAGAAGCTGGAGCGATTCCGGCAGATACCTGGCCATCACGACGGCAACGACGAGCGGCAATATGCCCCCGACGAGGAACACCGACCTCCAGCCCATCGAGGGGAGCAGGGTTGCGCAGAGAAGCCCTCCGGCGATTGCCCCACCCGTGAAGCCACACGAGACCCATGTCATGAGCGCCGCCCGATGTTTCAGCGGACTGTACTCGCTGACCAGTGCAACGGCGTTACCCATCACGCCGCCGATGCCGAAACCGGTCAGGAAACGAAGGACGAGAAATTCCGGCACACTCTGAACCTGAGTAGTACCGAGCATGCATAGCCCATAGAAAATGGTCGCGCCGACCAGCACCGGCCGGCGCCCCACCCGATCGGCCAGGGCGCCGAAAATGATGGAACCCGCGAGCATCCCGAGCAGGCCGGCCCCGAAAATGGGACCGAGCTCGGCTGGGCCAATGCCCCACGCACGGACAATCGCGGGTGCAACAAACCCCATTGTCTGGACGTCAAACCCATCCATGATCACCGAGCAACCGATCATCACCATGATCCATTTCTGGAAGGTGCCAAGTGGCTGGCTGTCGATCAACGCGCCAATGTCAACGATCGAAGCATGCGTCTCTTCTACTCGCTGCACAATAGAGGGGGTCAATTTTGCACCTCGCTTGATCTGGGCCTGTCTAGAACGGATAAGCAGGCAGGCTTTCGCGGCTCGTTACCCACTGCCATTCCGTGAACTGGTCCGCGTTGGTCAGCGTGCTGTAGTTCTGCCCGTTGCCCGACAGACCCAGACCGCCCATCGGCCCAAACACCTCGTGCATGATCGTCTGGTCGTTAATATGGACGATGCCGGCATGCAACCGGTCCGCAATCCGCTGGGCGCGACGCAAATCGGCAGACACCACTGCCGCAACCAGGCCATAGCGGGTCTGATTGGCTAGCGTTACCGCTTCATCATCGTTCCTGAACACGGTCACTGCGGCGACGGGACCGAAGATCTCTTCCTCGAACACGGGCATTCCCGGCGCGACGTCTACCATGACGGTCGGCTTGAAGAACAACCCGTCGCGGGACCCGCCAGCCAGGACCTTCGCACCCTTGCTTACCGAGTCCTCGATGATGCGATCGACGTTTGCAGCCTGCCGTTCATTGACGATGGGACCCAGGTGGAAATTGCCCTTGAAGGGATCGCCAACGGATAGCGCTTCGGTTTTCCGCACGAGGCTTTCAACGTAGGCCTCAGCAATCCGCTCATGAACGAGATGCCGGCCCACGGCCATACAGACCTGGCCCTGATGCAAATACGATCCCCATGCCCCGGCGCTCGCTGCGGCTTCGACGTCCGCATCATCCAGCACGATGTAGGGATTCTTGCCGCCGAGTTCGAGGTTCGCCCGCTTGAGCAGTCCGCCCGCCACGGCGCCGATCGCCTGCCCAACTCGCGTGGATCCCGTGAAGCTGATCATGTTGACAAGCGGGTCCCGGACCAGGGCGTCACCCGTGTCTGCACCCCCCGGAAGGAGATGCAACAGCCCCTCGGGCAGCCCCGCGGCTTCGAACAGCCGCGCATACAGAACGCCGCCACTGACCGACGATTGAGGATCGGGCTTGAGCAGCACCGCGTTGCCGGTCGCAAGCGCCGGCGCGATGGCGCGTGCCGCCAGAATGAACGGAGAGTTCCACGGCGTGATGACGCCGACCACGCCCAGGGGAATCCTGCGCGCAACGCTATGCCGCCCCTTCACGTCGCTGACCGTGATCATGCCTGATGGCTGGCTGCCCAACGCGGCAGCTTCGAGGATTTCCCGAATCGCCATCTGCACTTCCATCTGCCCCTTCTGCCGTATCGATCCGGTCTCACGGACAATTTGAAGCGCGATCTCGTCACGATGAACCTGCAGCAAACGAACGACCTCGCGCAGAATGTCCCCACGCTGAGGACCGGGTTTTTCCGCCCAGGCAGATTGCGCCTCCTTGGCAATAGCCGCGGCAGCGGACACGTCGGCGGCAGATGCACAGCCGATCGATCCCAGTTCCGCGCCGGTCGCCTTCTCGGTCACCGGCATCGCACCCGCGCCTCCGGTTTTCCAGCCGCCACTGTAGATCTTGTCGCGCCACACGTCTGCCGGCGCCAGTTCTGTCACTGACATCTTGTTTCTCCTGTTTCCCGAATCATTGAAGACCGAACAGACGTCGTGCGTTTTCCCGTCCGATCTTGACGCGATCGGTCTCGCTGATTGAGCACGTATCGAACCATGTGGATGCCTCATCATGCGTTTCGAAAGGGTAGTCGACCGAATACATGATCCGGTCACTCCCAACTTCCAGCATCGTGGACAGCAGCGTCTGAGTTCTAAAATTCCCGCTCGTCGTGACGTAGACGTTCTCCCTCAGATATTCGCCCACGGTGCGCTTGCACGGCAGTCCTCGTGGTGCCTTTTCCAGGATGTGGTCGACACGCCAGATGTTGAACGGAATGCCCTCGCCCAGATGGCCGAGAATCATCTGCAAGTCGGGATTGCGATCGAAGAGACCCGAGGTTATCAGTCTGAGTGCGTGAATGCTCGTCTCAACGGCGAACGCCCAGGTCGCCGCGGTCAGCCACGGAAAACCGTCGTAGATCGGCTCACGGGACGGCAACGGATCCCGGGGATGCATATAGAAAGGCTTGCCGAGCGCCGCCGCATTCGACCAGAAATCGGTGTACTGCGGGGCGTCGTAGTACACAACATTTTCCGCGTCACCCACCTGGGAAAAACCATTCACCATGAAGCCGTGAAATCCGAGTTCCTTTACGCTGCGTTCGAGTTCGCGTGCCGCAGCCTCGGGATCCTGCATAGGCAACGCAGCGAATCCACCCAGGCGAGTTGGATGGCGGGAAACGTGTTCAGCGAGGACATCGTTGGCACGCCTCGCGACATCGATCGCTTCCTTGATGTCCGGAATACCCTGAATACCAGGCGAGTTAAGCGACAGGATTGAATACGCAGTTCCGCCCTGCTCCATCCGCTCGAGTCGCTGCTGCTCAATGTCCATCAGGTTTGACTTCAGGATCTCCCACAGGTGGGGAGGTGCATAACCTTGCGACTGCCCGATAGTGAGGTCTATCGCGAAGTGCTCTTCGAGCGCTATCTTGTCTTTCATTAATCAGCTCCGGTTCAGGATAAAACGCCTTGCTTAAGTCAGGGAGAGGTGGACCATCCGAGGTCGCCCGGTTTGTATTTGCGTGATTTTTCAACTATATTTTTGTTGAAGTATAGTTGAATTTTCAAATATTTGAACTCGCGTAAACCCTCTGCCTGTTGATGCCAACCAAGCGACCGCAAGAACTTGAACTGGGGATTCTTTTCCTGTTGATCCGTGCCGGAGGGAGAATGCAATGCATTCGCGAAGACCCCGAAGCCGTATGGCCAGAACCTCAACGAATGGCTAGTCTGTGCCTCTCTGCAGTGTGTTGCGTACCAGACGCTGTCTGAGTTGTCGGCGCATCTGACGTCGCCTATTTCCGCGCTGTCGAGAATCATTGACCGTGTTGAGAATCAGAAACTTGTCAAGTGCAAGAGGAGCGCGACGGATGGAAGGTCAATCAAAGTTGCCTTGACAATCAAGGGATCGAACTGGCGTTGCGCATCGTTCCCGTTGCGAGGAAATATTTATACGTTATCCTTAGTGATTAAACTGAAAGAGATATTCGAGTACTTCGCACCGCGCTGCTCAAGTTATGCGACAACGCCGGTGCGCTTGATGACCTTGCTCGACTAAAATCGCCCTCAACGTGAAGATTAAAGGGCCGACCGCCTGCTTCACAGTATCCTTACCCTGGAAGCAGTTAAAGCTGAGGTCGCAGCACTATCTTGCTCGTGACTGACTTGACGCCCGGTACCTTGCCGGCGGCTTCCGTTGCAATGCGCTCTTGGTCTTCACTATCGATAAATCCGCCTAGAATCACCTCACCGGTTCGAGAATTTGCAAAAACCGCGATATCCGCTCCTTCGAGGTCCTTCACTTTGTTCAACGCAAGGTGCACGTGCTTCGCAAACAAACGGTTCGCAGCGCGCTCCGCTTTCATCGAAATGCCAGATTGGGACGCTTCACTGGCTACTGCTGCGCTCGTGGTCGCGCCGGACGCCGGCTCCTGAGCAAGAGCGCCTGTTGACAGCCATGCCGCCAAGACCAACAGCGTCGTTTTATAAGTCATTTTCATATACCCGCCATGGTGTCTCAAGGATTAAGCTCGTTCGACTCATGCACCCGATTATCTTTCAGCGCACACGGTCGATTCCAACCCCGAATTACGAACGCTTGGAAAGAACCGCCCGTCCCACACGAGATCCGTGGTCGCGGCCAAGTTGAGCTGAGATCCACGCGCCGCAATCCACCAGCGCGTCCAGATCGACACCGGTGTCTGCGCCCAGTTCGTTCAATAGATACACGACGTCCTCGGTCGCGACGTTGCCCGTCGCGCCTCTGGCATAAGGACAGCCTCCCAACCCGGCGACCGAGCTGTCGAACACGCGGAGTCCAAGCTCGTACGACGCATGGACGTTGGCTACCGCCATGCCGTAGGTATCGTGGTAGTGCCCCGCCAGACAGTTGACGGGTACCCTCGCCGCTACTGCATTCAGCATGCGCCGCACCGAACCTGGCGTGCCGGTGCCGATCGTATCGCCAAGCGACACCTCATAACAGCCCAACTCGTACAGGCGTGCGGCCACGTGCGCGACCTTCTCCGGCGCGATCGCACCGTCGTACGGGCAGGCCACTACGCAGGACACGTAGCCTCGGACCTTGACACCCTGACGCCTGGCAGCGTTCAGCACTGGAACGAATCGGTCGATAGATTCATCGATCGAGCAGTTGATATTCTTCTGCGAAAAGCCCTCCGACGCGGCCGCGAAGACGGCCACCTCGCTCGCCCCTGCAGCCACTGCGGCCTCGAAGCCCCTCAGATTCGGCGTTAACACCGGGTAGTTCACGTTCGGTCGACGTCGCAATCCCCGCATTACCTCGGCCTGATCCGCCATCTGCGGGACCCACTTGGGCGAGACGAACGACGTAACCTCGATATCGCGCAGGCCTGCGGAGGCCAGGCGTTCGATCAGCTCCAGCTTGATCGCGGTGGAGACGTTCTGCTTTTCGTTCTGAAGCCCGTCGCGCGGACCGACTTCGACGATGCGTACCTGTTCCATCACTCGACTCCTACGAAATTCAGCAGATCGGCCCCGTTTGAGATCACCAGTGACCGATCCAGCCATCACTTAGCTATCCTTCTGAATTTTTATCGCCCAGATTCAAAATCCGAATCATCTCCTCGCGCATCACAAACTTCTGTACCTTCCCTGTCACGGTCAACGGCATTTCATCGACAAAGTGGATATACCTGGGCACTTTGTAATGAGCAATTTGTCCACGGCAAAATTCGCGGATGTCCTCCTCGCTAACATACTCGCCTTGTCGAAGCACAATCCACGCACACAACTCCTCGCCTTTTTTTTCATCCGGTACGCCGAACACCTGGACATTCTGAATTGCTGGGTATCTAAACAAATATTCCTCTATCTCGCGAGGATAGATGTTCTCTCCACCCCGAATCACCATGTCCTTGAGCCTGCCGACAATATTGCAATAGCCGTCGGCGTCAATCGTTGCAAGGTCGCCCGTGTGCATCCATCCGTCGACGATGCTTTCGCGTGTCTTCTCCTCATCGTCCCAATACCCCAGCATCACCGAGTATCCTTTCGTGCAGAGCTCTCCGGTTGCACCAACGGGCACTGTGTTTCCAAGGGAATCGACGATCCTCACTTCAAGGTGCGGCTGAATCCGACCAACCGTGGTCGTGCGTTTATCGAGCGGGTCGCTGGTTGCACTCTGAAAAGATATCGGGCTGGTCTCCGTCATACCATAAGCAATAGTGATCTCCTGCATATGCATTCTGGACGCCACCTGCTTCATGGTCTCGACGGGGCATGGCGACCCCGCCATGATGCCGGTGCGAAGACTGCCTAGATCAAACGCCGAAAATTCCGGATGCTCAAGCTCTGCGATAAACATTGTCGGCACCCCATGAAGTGCCGTGCAGCGCTCTTCCGCAATTGACGCGAGGGTCGCGCCGGCATCGAACCCTTCACCTGGGAAGACCATCTGCGCTCCGACCGAGACGCACGCCATGACGGCGAGAACCATTCCAAAACAGTGGTAAAGCGGAACGGGGATGCAGAGCGAGTCGACCTCGGACAGCTTCATTGCCATCGCCACAAAACGCCCGTTATTGACAATGTTCCGATGCGTCAGCGTTGCGCCCTTCGGGCTGCCAGTGGTACCGCTCGTGAACTGAATATTGATCGGGTCGTGGGCCGACAACTCGAAGGTCTTTTGTTCTTCGCCCCGCAGGATTGCCTCGCCCTCCTCCATCACGGCAGAGAATGGCGTCACGCCCGACATGCCGGGGTCACCAGTGGATATGACAATACGGAGTTCGGGCAGGCGCGCGCAATGCAGATCACCGGCTTGCTGCAACATCAGCTCCGGGGCAATGTCGAGCAGCATCGAAATATACTTCGACGTTTTGAATTGCTCCGCCGTCACGAGTGCCTTGCACCGCACCTTGCACAAGGCATACTCGAGCTCCGAAACCCGGTAGGCAGGGTTGATGTTGACTAAAACCGCACCAATGCGTGCCGTAGCGAATTGCGTGAGCAGCCACTCGAATCGGTTGGGCGACCAGATACCGACGCGATCGTTCTTTGCCAGCCCCAAGGACAAGAGACCCGCGGCGAGTCGGTCGACCCGTTCGTCAAATTCCTTCCATGTCCAGCGCACGCCCTGTTCGCGGAACACCACAGCTTGCCGATCAGGGAAACGCTGCGCTGTGTTGCTTAGAAACTCGCCAATTGTGGCTTCGCTCAATGGAACATCCGTCGCGCCGCGGACGTATGCCAAGCCGTCGACAGGTGCGATAGACGCAAGGGAACCGGGTAAGGTTTGCATAAAACCATTCTCCAACGCTGCTGTGCCCAGAAGAGCAGGCCACCTAATTTCAACAGGCCGTGACGCGCTCATCAGTTTGTAGTGCCGTGCTGATCCCCACCGGAAGCTTCCAGTTACTTGCCGTAAAACACCAGGTCAGTAGGTTCCTGGTCGCGGTCGAACGCTTCCGCTGTGTGGGCAAAGCCCCGCGTGACGTCTTCCGTGTGGTACAGGCCCATGCAAACATCCAGCAGTGCAATATCGGCGCCCGCCACACCGCCACTTGACCATGTCTTGAGCAGGGTGCGCGTCGCCGCATACGAAAGCGTGGGACCGTCCGAAAGTCGCGTCACCAGCTCCTTGGCGACACGTTCGAGCTCATCGGGTTCTGTCACGTGCGTGGCAAGCCCGATCTCCCCGGCCAGACTGCCCGGAATCGGCTCGCCCAGCATGGCGAAGCGCGACGCGCGACTACGCCCCACGCGCTCAGCCAGACGCTGCAACGCCCCCGCGATGGGCAACATCGCGGTCGTTACCTCGACGCAGCGGAAGACGGTATCGGTCGACGCCACGATAAAGTCGCAACTCAACGCGAGCTCGAGGCCGCCACCAAATGCCAGGCCCTGCACCACGGCCACCGTCGGAACACGCAGGGCCTCGATCGCGCGATACGACGTGTTGACTTCCGCCACGAACGTACGGAACCAGTTCAGGTCTTTACCCGGCCATTCGCGAACCTCACCGCCGAGACTGAAATGCGGCCCCTCTGCGCGAACGACGAGCACGCGGATATCGCTTTCACTCGCCTCGTGAACCGCCTCGCGCAGACATTGTGCAAAGCGCAGATCAAGCCGGTTGTATGGCGGATTCGCCAGTACGATATTCCCGACCTTCCCTTCGCGTTCAAAACGTATGCTTTTCATTGGAAAACCTCATGTTGTCGGTCAAATGCATCGGGCACCAACGATGCCCTTCAAGAATCGGCTACTCAAGGCCGGGTTCCATCTATCGGAATGACGGGAAGCAGCAAATGTGAAGGACGGTCCGCGTCGCGGTAAATCTTGTGGGTGACCGTATTGCTACTGCATACGTGATACGGGATGTACTCGACATCGGTCATCGCGCCCGTTCCGGTAGGTACGTCAAGACTGCATATCTCGACACAGATTCGATGACCGGCCTTGAACTGGTTGGCCGTCGCCAGCACCTGGATCTCATACTTGACAATCTCGCCCGGCGTCACCGGTTCGATCGAATCCTTCGTCAACTTGTAGAAGGGTTCTGCAAGCGTGGATCGATCAGGATCCGTTGCCCGGTATGAGGCTTTCAGCCAACCACGAGTCAGTTCGCGTTCCGGCAACGTCTCGGGAACTGTTCGTTCACCAACGCGCGCCGTAACGACCGAGACGTCCGGACCCACATCCTTCAGGATGACGAACCAGTTCGTATCCGGCTGGTCGAGCTCTGCGTAGAGCGTAAGCGAGATCGGACCCGCCACCAGAACGTCGTGGGGAAGCGGATCCGTCATATAGCGTAACCGCTCAACCTTAGTGGTCTTCTTGAGCGGCATTTGCGTAAAGACATCCGGTTCCCGATGCGCATTGCCGACCTCGGACGAGGGTCGGGGTGCGTCCGTGGAAAGCTGCTCCCAACCACCCAGGTAATACTTCACCCATTGAGTTTCGGGCAAAGGCCAGTCGCCGCCCGTGCGCCATTCGTTGGCGCCCATGACCCAGTAACGAACCGGCGGCTCATCCATGATGCCGGTGTCAACACCTTTGAGCCAGTAGTCGTACCAGCGGATGACCTCGTCGTGGTACTGGTGGAAAGGTCGTTCCAGATGGGCAGGACCGGTAAAAACCAGCTTGCGCGGTTGCTTGACGTTTCCGAAGTAGTGCTGAGCACCGAGCCAATGCAATTTATAGGTGTACGCATAGGCACCGGACCCCGTATAGAAAGGCACCTTGATCGACTTGAAGACTTCTTCGGCCCGCTCGACTGCCCCGTCCGGCTCCCAAGGGTTCGTCATGATGTGGTACATCACCCACGTGCGCTGACCCTTCTGCGTCAGAATGTTGTAGAGGTTGATGTACATCTTGTAGTCGGGATTGCGCATGGCCACGCGCCAGAGCTCCTCCTGCTCATCAGGTAGCGGCCCAGGCACACCGCGCGGCTCATGCACGGTGCTGAAAACATCGAGCAAGTACGGGAAGGTATGGATGACACCGCCCGGATTGAAATCCCGAAACCCGAACATGCCACCATATGCGCTACAGGCGTCATAAGGGAAAATCGCCTTGAGCGCCGGATGCCCCTGCGCGGCCGCGCGCCATTGCTCCCCCGCAAAACCCGAAATGCCCACCATCCCGACTTTGCCGTCCGACCACGGTTGTTGAGTGATCCACTCGATCATGTCGTAGTGGTCAGTGTTCTCTTCACCATAGTGACCTTCCGACTTGGCCGAGCCTCGCGGCTGCGCAATGACGTGCACGTAGCCGTTCGCAATAAAGCGACGAGTGTCACCGGCTTCTATTGGCCCGAACCACAACGGCGCATGTGCGGGTTGCGGAGGCAGCACGTCGGCAATGTCCGGGCCCTGAAGATCCTTGTTGTGCAGAGCCGAAGCATAGAGCACCGGATACTTCCCCTGCCCATCCGGTCGATAGATGTCGACCGCGAGACGAGTTCCATCCCGCATCGTGACGATGACGTCGCGTTCTTCAATCATGTCCCCTCCACATTTGTTGGTACGTTCGGCTTTAGCGTGCGGCCGCTGCTGCGTCCGAAAGCCGTCCTCACTTTCGGATGTCGAACTTCGCGTCTGCCGCTGCCCTGTGACGATGCACGTTGTGAAAACCACTATACTTCACAGTTGTACAGTTTGCAAGACGAACAATACCCTGGAGTGCATGAGGTGCGGAATTGTCGATGCTGCCGTTTTTATCGGAAAGGCCGCGCTGCCGCAGCGCCTTTCAGCCTTGAAGCAAAAGCTCGCCGATATCTTCTGCCGGATCACCAATGCCTGCGATCGCCAATTCCGGACCGGCCTTCAATAGAATTGCATCGTCGGACGCTGACTCTCTGGCAGGAAAACATGCCACCAGATTCTCAAGCGGGACTTACCTCATGGTCATATCTGGTTTTCACAAAAATAATTCGTACTACAAAATTAATAAGGCGCGTACCCAGTTTTTTTAACCGACCATTTCCAATTCCATACGTCCGCCAGACGGGGCGGCGCCGAAATCGCCTGATACAGTTCCACCAGGCCGCATACGGCCCGAGCGAGGAGTCTTCCGCGGATTGACCCTCCGCCTTCAGCCTGGCAAGTTCCTTGGCGAATGGGATCGCTTAACGAACTCGGCAACTCGTTGATAGAACGTTTCGCTCGAGGCACACCTCAGAAATGCGCGCTTCTCGTCCTCGAGATGTTGTGCAAGTCCGTGCTCCGATGCCTGGCTTACGAGCGATTTCATCTCTCTGACCGCCAATGGCGGCAGGTCCATAACATCTCGCGCCATAGCGAGGGTGGTTTCTTCCAGCGCTGGTGGGTGAGCAACACATTGCACAAGACCCAATGAATTCGCTTCCTCCGCACTCAACGAATTCGTCACCAGCAGAAGTTGCAGTGCACGTGCCGCCCCTAGGCGGCGCGCCAAATGGAAAGAAAGTCCTCCGTCGGTCGAGGTACCAAGCTTGCCGTATCCGACGACAAAGCGAGCCGAGTGTGAAGCTACGACCAGATCACACGCCATTGCCAACGAAAAACCTGCACCTGCGGCAGCGCCCTGCACACTCGCGATCACAGGAATTGGCAAACGCCGTAGCATCAGAATGACTGAGTTAAGCGCACTGATCAGCGTTTCGAGAAAGCTATCGGATCTGTGCAGCCCATCCAGGATCTGAACCAGGTTTCCTCCGCTCGAGAATATTCGCCCAGTGGCACGCAAAACGACCGCACGATACTTCTCCTGCGCCTCAATCTCGCTGAGAACCCTCAACATGCCATCGCAGAACTCAAGATCGATCGAGTTTGCCCGAGCTTCGTTTCCCATGGTGATGACAGCGAGATCGTCATGGGAGGTTAAGGTGATGTTGCTCTGCATTTGGCGAATCCTGCATTCAAGGAATTCAGGTGGTAAAACTCAGCTGCGTTCAAGTGCGTTTATGCACCTGGGGTCGCGCTGCGACTAGCGCCTCGAATTTAGTGGTCAATCAATCAACCGCCGGCCTCAGGCGCTACGTTGAGGTTTCCTCGCACCAACAAAATTATTATATTTTACTTCTGTTAAATTTAACAAGTGCGTCCTGACTTCCTTGTTTCCTTGTCCGGAAATGCTCCTGCACGGATCGCGACTCCTCAGAAGTTTGCGCGGATTTCATCTGATGATTTTGCTTAGGATTGGGCTTGCGGGCAGGCGCCAGGCGAACGCTAGCGCGCAAGAATACTTATCGCTGGGGGATGGTTGCGCGCCGACGACATTTGATAGCCAGAAATGCTTCGTTCGAACAGGGCCACGAAGCTCGCCCACGGCGGGCCAACACCGGTTCCCAGAAGAGCAGCACGCACAGTCCGTTGTATTATACTTTTGTATAGTTTTGCTGCCGTGCTCGCGATGCAGACATCTAAGGCAGGTTGTAGAAGGCAGTACCAAACGCAATCTTGCCAAGCCTCAAGGCGAGCGTGCTGCGGCAACGAATTTCCTGTTCCGAGGGGCCAAATGGCGCAACGTAAGGTTAGCAAGAACTCCGGCAGCAACGGTCGTCCAGTTGAACTCCAGCGCGCCGAACAGCAGCGTGCGCAGGAAACGCGGGCCGCGATCTTGAACGCTGCGCTCTCGGAATTCGCCGCAAAGGGTTTTGAGGCTGCAAGCATTCGGAGCATCGCCGACCGGGTCGGATTACAGCACCCGCTCATCACCTACCATTACCGCTCCAAAGATATTCTATGGCGCGCGGTAGCTGAATATGTTTTCGAACGTATCCGCCGCGAATGGGACATCTATCTGGCAGATACGCTAACCGGGAGCGCTGCAGAGCGTGTACGAGCGGTTTACAAGGCGCTTTTCAGATTCACGGTCGACTATCCTGAGTTTCATCGCTTCATGCACCAGGAATCCCTCGGATATAGCCCGAGGCTGCAGTGGCTCGCGGACACGGTGCTCAAGCCACTGATCAACTGGCTGCTGCCACAGATTCGCGCCGCACAAGATGAAGGGGCGATACCACAAGGCGAGCCCATCATTTTCCACTATCTGTTAATCAGCCTGACGTCGACCCTTTCTGGCTTCGGCCCAGAGATGCAGGCGACCGCGAACGTTTCCGCATCAGATCCCGCCACGGTCGATGCCTACTGGCAAACGGTTGAAGAACTTGTCTTCCACAAGCCGAAGCCTGTCGGCCGGACCAAGCAAGCCCAATCGCGTACCGGGTCGCTCAAGAGCGGCAGTTGACTGCGAAGTGATCCCCGGCGATCACACCACCTTGGAGCAAGTGATGACCTGTCCACCACGCGAAGTGACTACTATAGCCATTGCGTTGCAGAGCGCTGACAAGTAAGCGTGAACCTGTCACTCGACGCGGTCGGTCGCCCCGTCGAACTCGATGCTGCAAAACGGGCCGCCCTGAAATAGACGACCGACTTCGTCTTCCGAATCAGGGTGCGCCTCCACTTCCATCACGTGGTCTTCGGCATTCTCCAGAGGGACATAGCCGATCTTCACCGCTCCCGGATTCGCGTACCATCCTCGCTGATTGGCGGAGACGCCGTACACAACCTCGAAATGAATGTTGTCCGCGCCCAGACTGCTTTGAACAAGTCTCACCATGTCTTGAGGACTCAGCCACAGGCTTTGTAGCAGCAACATCCTAATGTCGTACTTCAAAACCAAAGATTTGCACCACTACGAATGCAGTTGAGGCCCGTCCGCCTCTGATTCATCGGACAGACAAACGTTTCAGACCATGCTCACGCCTGCGAGGCACCCGTACGGGCGTCAGCCGCACAATTGAGCGATCGTGAGCGTCGCGCCGCATCGAGGGTGTTTTGCAGCAACATCGCAATCGTCATAGGGCCGACACCACCGGGAACGGGAGTGATCGCAGCCGCGATCGGCGCAATGGCGTCAAAATCAACATCGCCGACGAGCGACACCTTGCCGTCAGCTCCCTGTTCACGATTAATGCCGACATCGATCACCACTGCCCCGGCTTGATCCAATCGGCCTTTACGAGTCGAGGCACCCCTACGGCAGCGATCACGATGTCCGCCTGTTGGCAGAGAATTTCCGGTGTAACCGATCGACTGTGGAGGACCGTTACCGAGCAGCTTTCCTGCAGCAGAAGATGCGCAAGCGGCTTTCCGACGATGTTCGATCGTCCGATGATCACGGCATGCTTTCCGGCCAGGTTTGCCGCGCATGCCTGCTTGATCAGCTTCACCACGCCCAATGGAGTGCATGGCACCAGGGCAGATCCGGTTGCGCCGACGGCAAGCCGCCCAGCATTGGCATAGTGAAAGCCGTCGACGTCCTTCGAGGGGTCGATAGCTTCGATCACGCGCTGTGCGTCGATGTGCTTCGGTAGCGGAAACTGAACCAGGATTCCGTGAATCGTTCGGTCGGCATTCAGTTCGTGCACGATCTGAAGAAGCTGCTCCTCGGTCGCGTCTTCCTCCAGGTCAATCTGCCGCGAGAAAAATCCGCACTCGCGTGCCCGAGCTCCTTTGTTGCGCACATATACCGCGCTGGCGGCGTCCGAGCCCATCAAGACCACGGCCAGTCCAGGCGTGAGGTGTTCGAGCTCAACAGCACGTCGAACCTCTTCGAAAATTTTGGCCGCAAAAGCCTTTCCGTCGATCAGAACAGGTTCAATGGAAGACGATTGTGCGGTGTTCATTTAGCAGGATACGATGTTCGAGGTGAGATTTCACTGCTTTGGCGAGAACCTGACACTCCGTGTCGCGTCCGATGGCCACCATGTCTTCAGCACTTGTCGTGTGATCAACACGCCGGATGTCCTGCTCGATGATCGGCCCTTCATCCAGCTCGGCGGTCACATAATGAGCGGTCGCCCCAATGAGCTTGACGCCTCGCTTGTGGGCCTGGTGGTACGGACGGGCACCTTTGAAGCTCGGCAGAAATGAGTGATGGATGTTGATCACACGTCCCGCGAGCCGGGTCGACAGCTCGTCGGATAACACTTGCATATATCGCGCGAGGATGACGAGGTCGACTGACAGTTCAGACACGAAATCAAGCAGAGTCGCTTCCTGCTGCGCCTTGTTATCCGGCGTTACCGGCAGATAGTAAAAAGGAATCCCCTCGTGTTCGGCTCGACGCCTGAAGGTTTCGTGGTTCGACACGATGCCGACAAGCTCCATTGGCAACTGGCCCGTGCTATTGCGATAAAGCAGATCATTCAGACAATGGCCCAGTTGCGACACCATGATCAGCACACGCGGCTTCGCCTTCATATCGAAGACCTCAAAGTCCATCTCATACCGCGAAGCAATTCCGGAAAAGGACTCATGAAACGAGGCGATGGTCGTTTCGGGCGACGCCTGGAAGCAGACGCGCATGAAAAACCGTCCGTTGTCGGGGTCAACGAACTGGCCGCTTTCAGTGATGTTCCCGCCCTCAGCGGCGACACACTCTCCGAGCGCGCCGACGATCCCGCGCTTGTCCGCGCACGAAAGCTTAAGAACGATTTTCTTCATATCGATTTAAGACCTGGTTGTGACCACCGCGACCGCGTGTGCGTGTGAACGGGATCTTCTGAATGTTGGAGAGAGCTTACAAAGTCGAACTTGTGGAAACAAGCGATATCGTGGCATGAGCAATTCCGGCTGGGAATGTTATCGCCGCGCAACTACCCATCCGATATAATCTTCATCAGGTCGAGTTCTTCTCTGACGGAATGGGTTGCTCATATGAGTGCGCAAAATCTCAGATTGTTGAATTTGCTGCCACCTTTGGAGACTTTAGTCTGCTTCGAGGCGGTCGCGCGCTGCGGGAGCTTCACACGCGCCGCGCACGAGTTAGCGATTACGCAAAGCGCTGTGAGCAAGCAGATCAAGGCGCTCGAGGAAGCTCTGCATTGCGCACTTTTCGGCCGTCATGCACGCGGAATACAACTGACTACCGCCGGTGCGAGCTTTCTCGAAGAGATCGAGCCGCTGTTGTACAAACTGCAACGGGCGGTGCTGAAAGCCCAATACGATCAGGACACGCAAGCCGTTTCAATCGCCTGCACCCAGGCGGTTGCGCACTTCTGGCTTTTTCCTCGAGTAGTACGGTTTAACCAGGAATATCCGGAAGTCACTGTCAGCATCGTCTCCACGAACGCCATCAACGAACGCAGTTGCAGCGAAACCGATTTCGGCATCCTATACGGTGACGGTGACTGGCCCACGCTGAACAGCGCGCCTCTTTTCCCGGAGATCGTCTATCCAATCTGCAGCGCAAGCCTCGAAGTGCCAGCTCCTGTCTATCCCGCGGATCTACGCTCGCTGCCCCTGATCCAACTCGACTCAAGGCAATGGGATTGTATCGACTGGCAGGACTGGTTCGATCATTTCAGTGTCGAGTATCACATTCCCCGCAACGCGATCACGTTCAATCAGGTAACGCTGGCATTCGATGCCGCATTGTCTGGACTCGGAGTAAGCCTCGGCTGGGAATTCATGGTCCGCCAAGGCCTGGAAATCGGAACCCTCAAAAGAGTTGGTGAGTTCGTGTACGAGACGGGTCGTTTTGATCACCTTGTCCATGCCAAATATTGTCCCTTGACCGAGTCCGCGAGGATTTTCCATGACTGGTTGCTTTCCACCGTCTGAGTGGCCAGATTCCAATCGGTACAAAGTAACGTGCGGCTTGAAGGATGGACTACTAAATGACCATGCGAGACTGTGCGTTGTGTCGCAATAGCGGTAGTGTACGCTCCAGTGCGGGATTAGCGTTGATCATTCGACCTTGCACCGCTAGTTGCTCAAGCTAGAAAACCATCGCTCAGAATGAGGTCCCGAGACGGGACCATCGGGAAAAGCCGCGCCAATCTGGCCGCGCTCGAAGCATCAAGGAGATGGGCTACGTCCGCGAAGTCCTCACTGTATTTCAGTCCCTTGTATTGCGTGATCGCTGCAAGGTTCGCCAGATGCACCGGCAGCCCCTCTTTCATCAGGTCATTGACCAGCCAGTACCAGTTGAAAGTCCTTTAGAAATATTCATATAGACCAGAGGATTTTTTGGTTAGCGATTGCGGCTACCAACGTATCGGCGAGTCCGTATAGGTTGGACCGCAATCGGCGACTAAAAAACCGTTTGTGCTGAACCACTCCGCAGGTGGTCGTGCTATGAGCATTGAATTGTCGCTGCGGTCATCCATCGCGTTAATTAGCTCCGATGGTCGTCACGGGCTTCCAATCCCCGTTCCTGACCTGATAAAGCGTCGAGATCGGATTCTTCAGATCACCGTTCTGGTCGAATGAAATCTTGCCGGTAATACCGGTGTACTGGATGTCGCGAATGGCCGGAACGAACTCATCGGGCTTGGTGGAGTTTGCCTGCTTCATCGCCGTGATCGCCAGCCAGGCCGCATCGTACGAGAACGGCGAGTAGGTCAAGTTGTCCGTGCCGAATTTCCTCTTGTACTTTTCGGCGAACTGCTTGCCGTTGGGTAATTGATCAAGCGGCCGGCCATATTCCCAGGCCATTGCGCCCTCGGCAGTCGATGCGCCCGCAATCTGGGTGAAGATCGTGTCCGCGATTGCGCCACCACCCAGGAACTGGGCTGGCAGGCCCAACTGTTTCATCCGCTTTGCGACGAGACCAGCCTGATTGTCGAGCCCGCCAAAAAAGAGCAGATCCGCATTCGCGCTCTTGATGTTGGTGAGTTGCGCGCTAAAGTCGACCGCCTTGTCGTTCGTGAATTCCGACACCACGATAGCTCCCCCGGAAGCCTGGACCGCCTTTTTGAACTCTTCTGCCTCACCCTGACCGAACGCAGTCCGATCGTCCATGATCGCAATGCGTTTGGCTTTCGTTACGGTGACCGCATATTTGCCGGCATTCCCCGAGTTTTGCGCGTCGGTCGGAATGATCCGGAAGACCGTCTTGAGGCCCTGCTGGGTGATGGCCGGATTCGTCGCTGAAGGATCGACTAGAGGAATTCCGCCGGCTGCGTAGATCTTGGAAGCCGGCAGAGTGACGCCTGAGTTGTAGTGCCCAACCACCACCGCAACGCCGTCATCCACCAGTTTTTGCGCGACCTGAACGCCGACTCGCGGATCCCCCTGATCGTCGACGGAATCAACAACGAACTGGACCTCCGAGCCGCCGATCTTGAGATGCTGCGCGTTTGCCTCGTCCACCGCCATCCGAACGCCGTTTTCAATGTCCTTGCCGTTGGCCGCACTACCGCCCGTAAGCGGCCCCGCTACGCCGATTTTAACCACGTGCACGACGTCAGCGCCGGCGGGAATCGCCACCATCACCGCGCTCGCCAAGCCAGCGCCGACCATCATACGGGAGAAGCGGAATGAAGACATTTTGTATTCCCAATATTTGCGTATTCAGACATTTTATTGAAAGGTCGAAGCAACTTTTCTGCTCGCGACGGCGGCGGGAATCGCGCCTACAACGGTAGCCGTGCCGATGAATCTAGCCTTGAAAATCCTTCGATCTTTTGTCAACTCGGATTCCTAACAAGTATATGGAAGCCACAGTTCGCGTCAAAATAAAAATGTGGGATTTTGATGGACGTTTACTCTGATATGTCGAAGCGGAATGGGCCATTCCAGATTTTCGTGACTATTGAGACTTCCATAATTTATGACGTCACCAGAGCGTAGCCTGCATCCAGCACGCCGCAATGATCGAGGGCCGTTTTTGAGCGCTCTTGAGTTTGTTGCGTGCGGTGGCGTGCAACTCGC
>Ga0153929_1000228_pt1 | contig 21542 bp, 16 predicted proteins | sample TSNJ013MetaG_FD_104689 | JGI IMG/M metagenome (GOLD analysis project Ga0153929, IMG submission 104689) | Attine ant fungus gardens microbial communities from New Jersey, USA - TSNJ013 MetaG | ecosystem: Host-associated > Fungi > Mycelium > Unclassified | place: USA: New Jersey, Wharton State...
ATCGAAGAGAAGCCGGTCAAGCCACGCTCGAACTACGCCGTTACTGGCTTGTACTTCTATGACAAGCAGGTTTGCGATATTGCGGCGGACATTAAGCCGTCGCCGCGCGGCGAACTTGAAATCACCGACGTCAATTCGCGTTACCTCGCGAGCGCCGCGCTCAATGTCGAGATTATGGGGCGCGGCTACGCATGGCTCGATACGGGCACGCACGATTCGCTGATCGAAGCGGCCACGTTCATTGCGACGCTGCAAAAGCGCCAGGGTCTGGTGGTTGCGTGTCCGGAAGAGATTGCTTACCGGCAGGCATGGATTGACGGTGAGCAACTGCTTGCGCTGGCTAAGCCGCTGGCGAAGAACGCGTACGGCAAGTATCTGCAAAACATTCTTACGGACCAAGTTGCATGGCCATCCAAGTAACCGCTACGGCGCTGCCGGAAGTCAAGATCATCGAGCCGAAGGTGTTCGGCGATGCGCGAGGCTATTTCTACGAAAGCTTCAATGCGGTCGAGTTCGCGGAGCACGTGGAGAAAGACGTCACGTTCGTGCAGGACAATCATTCGCGTTCGGCGAAAGGCGTGCTGCGCGGCCTCCACTATCAGATTCAGCACGCGCAGGGCAAGCTCGTGCGCGTGGTTGAAGGTGAAGTGTTCGACGTTGCTGTCGATATCCGCAAGAGTTCGCCGAATTTCGGCAAGTGGGTGGGTGTGACGCTGTCGGTGGAGAACCATCGGCAGTTGTGGGTGCCGCCTGGTTTCGCGCATGGGTTCGTCGTGTTGTCGGAATCGGCGCAGTTCCTCTACAAGACCACCGATTACTGGTTCCCCGAGCACGAGCGCAGCATCGTCTGGAACGATCCGGCCATCGGCATTGAATGGCCGATCGATTTCGAGCCGTTGCTGGCGGCGAAAGACGCGGCGGGCAAGAGGTTGGCGGAAGCCGAGCATTTCGCGTGAGGTCTTCAATGACAAAGCGTGAAGAGCAAACCATCCTGCTGACTGGTGTGAATGGGCAAGTCGGCTTCGAATTGGCGCGCAGCCTGCAAGGTCTGGGCAAAGTGGTCGCGTTGGATCGTCGTGAGCTAGACCTTGCCGATCTGGATCAGGTGCGGCGCGTAGTTCGCGAAGTAAAGCCCGGTCTGATCGTGAATCCGGCCGCGCATACGGCAGTCGATAAAGCCGAAACGGACATCGAAGCCGCCATGCGTCTCAATGCCGAAACACCTGGAGTGCTCGCTGAAGAGGCAAAGCGGCTTGGTGCGGCACTCGTTCACTATTCCACGGACTATGTTTTCGACGGCACCAAGGATGGCGCATACGTCGAAAGTGACGCGGTAAATCCCCAGAACGTCTACGGCAAAAGCAAGCTTGCAGGTGAGCAGGCGATTGCCGCGGCGGGATGTGCGCATCTGATTTTCCGCACTAGCTGGGTGTATGGCGCGCGAGGCAAGAACTTCCTGCTGACCATGCTGCGTCTCGGCGCGGATCGCGACGAACTGAGCGTGGTGGCCGATCAATTCGGTGCGCCCACTTGGTCGAACACCATTGCCGCGTTGAGCGCGAGTGTATTGGCGCAGGCTCCAGTTGTGGGCGAAGGCGACTGGTGGCAACAGCACTCAGGTATATATCACCTGACGGCATCGGGCGCTACGTCGTGGCATGGGTTTGCCGAGGCGATTTTCGAGTTTTCGGATCTGGCGAAAAAGCCAGTCGTGAAGCCGATTCCAGCTGCTTCCTATCCGACACCGGCAGCGCGGCCTGCTAACTCGCGCATTTCGAACGACAAGCTCGCAAGTACTTTCGGTGTGCGTGCCCCGGACTGGCGCGAAGCATTGCGTTTATGCATGGCGGCGCGTTGAGCGATAAGTCAACCATGCCGCGCACGGGCGCGGTAGTCGTTTTCTATAATCCCGATGCTGCGTGCGTCGAGCGGGCTAACCGTCTCGCGACGTTTATGCATTGCGTGGTTGTTGACAACACACCCGCCGTTCGCGCAGCAGAGGAGCTAGGATTGTCCGAAGCGGTCGAATACTTGCCTAACGGCGAGAACGTAGGAATCGCGACCGCGATCAATCAGGGTGTCGAGGCCTTGAGTCGCGACGGTTTTGAGGTAGCGATCCTGTTCGATCAGGACAGCGAGCCGCCATCGTCCTTGTTCACCGAGCTGCCGATGGTCATTGCGCGGGCCAATGAGTCGGGCGATCGTGTTGCACTGGTAGGGCCGGCTTACGACGATGCGCGTCTGCGCGGAGTCGCGCCATTCGTCCGCTTCAAATGGTGGAAGCTAGAGCGTGTCGCACCAGAAGGCGATCAGCCTGTCGACGTCGACTTCCTGATTTCGTCTGGGTCGTGCATCAACCTTCGATGGTGGTCGACTGTTGGCGCAATGGATGACGCGTTGTTTATCGACTTCGTCGATCTTGAGTGGTGCGTGCGCGCAAAGCAGAAAGGCTTTCGGGTGCTCGGCGTCCCTTGGGTGCGCATGAGCCACGAACTAGGGGGTGAACCGGTTCGCGTATTTGGACGCACCTATCCGATGCACGGCCCGCTGCGTCACTACTACCAGTTCCGCAACGTGATCGCCCTGATGAAGCGCTCGTCGATGCCGATGACCTGGAAGAGCACCGAACTCATCAAACTGCCTGTGCGTGTGGTGATCTACTGTTTCTTTCCCGACCAGCGGAAAGAGCATCTTGCGATGGTGTGGCGCGGGGTTCGCGACGGATGGTCCGGCCGGCTTGGCGCCTATCGGCAAGGTTGATGTGCGGTGGAGCAAAAACCAGATAGGACGGCAGTTGATTGCTCAGCCTGACGCCCTAGGTTTCTTACTCGAGAATATGTTTGCGTGGTGGATCGGCCAGTGTGAACGGCAGCACTTCCGTGTTTAACGACAGATTCGGGTTGTAGGCTGGATCGTAGTCAAGCTTACCTGCCCATCGGTTTTCCATCCATCGAACTTCCTTCACGAATCGATCGTACTTATCCGGGTCCATGTCGGAGCCGCGCGTTGCCGATTCATGATGGTACAGCTGCGCGTAAGGCGTCCACACATTCCTGTAGCCAGCTTCACGCACCCGCAAGCAGAAATCGACGTCATTGAAAGCTACCGCGAGGCCTTCGTCCAAACCGCCGACTTCGTCGTATATCGACTTACGAATGACGAGGCACGCGGCGGTCACTGCGGACAGATTTTGCGCTGCGACCGCCCGGCCGAAATAGCCGAAGTGCCCACGCTTCATCATATGATGCATATGACCGGCAATGCCACCCAGGCCGATCAGCACCCCGCCATGCTGCAGCGTGTTGTTCGGATACCAGAGCGCGGCGCCGACCGCGCCATTCCCAGGCTGAGATGCCATGCCGACCATTTCGTTTAGCCAATCCGGCGAGATCACTTCGATGTCGTTGTTCAACAAACACAAATACTCGCCCTTCGCGATGGCCGCCGCGTGATTGTTGAGCGCGGAGAAGTTGAACGGCGAATCGTCCCGCAGAATTCGAACGTTAGGCTTTTTGCGGATCTCAGCGAAGTAGCTTAGCGTCTCCTCTTTGACACTGCCGTTATCGACCACGATGATTTCGTAGTCGGGATAGATGGTCCGCAGAAAGACGCTATCGATGCACTGGCGAAGCAGGCTCACGCCGTCGCGTGTCGGGATGATCAACGATACCTTCGGCACAGGTCGCGGTACAGCATAGCGAACCCGCAAGATTCCGAGATCTTCGAATGGGTGCTCAACGACGGCCTCTGCCTGAATACGCTTCAGATGTTCCTCTAGTGCACGGATCGCGGCCAGCAGCGCATAGGGTTTCTCGCTTCCACTGCCGGCGGTACTGCCTGGTACGATTCTCCAGTGATAAAGAACGTGAGGAATGTGCACCACTTTGTCGTGGCCAGCGATTTCGACGCAGCGCAATGCGAGGTCGTAGTCCTGGCTGCCCTCGAAGCCTTTGCGAAAGCCCCCTGCTTCGCCAATCAGCGCAGTTTCGAACACGCCGAGGTGGGAGAACATGTTCTGGGTCAGGAACATCTGCGGGTTCCAGTCGCTCTTGAAGTAGGGCATCGTGCGCTTGCCCTCAGCGGTGAGCTTGTCCTCATCGCTGTAAAACATACGGGCTTCGGGGTGCAGATGGATGTAGCGCACTACTGAGAACAGCGCATGAGGCGGCAAGACATCGTCGTGGTCGAGTAGGGCGACGTATTCACCCGTTGCTATCGATAGCGCGGTGTTGCTCGCTTCGGAGATGTGGCCGTTGACTTCGCGAAAGACCACCTTGATCCGCTCATCGAGCGCCATGTACTTGCGCAGTACTTGAGCGGGCTCCGGACTCGTGGACGCGTCGTCGGCGATGCATAGCTCCCAATTGGGATAGGCCTGATCCCGCACAGACTGGATCATCGCTTCAAGAAACACGGGATCGCTGTTATAGGTGGGCACAACGATGGAGATAAGTGGACGCCGCGTGAAGGTCGCCATGATGGCGTTTGCCTTGGCACGTTCTGCATCGCCAAAGGTGTCGTAACGGTCGATCCATGCGCGGTACACGGCATCCGAGGGTGGCCCGTCGGCGAATCCCGCCCCACTTTGCAGACGGCGTATGCGGGCGCGAATGCCCGGTATGCCTTCGCGGCGCAGCGCCGCGCCGTAGTGAGTGAGCGCACCCACGTAACTATCCTGTGTCTGGGCCTGTCGTTGAATCGTCCCGAGGGCAAGGCGCAGCGCGCGGGCCATGGCGGACAATCGACGCATGGGCGCAGTGACGCGCCAGGAGGTCGACGCGCGCAGACTCTGCAATTCGACTTCTAGTCTGACTCGTTCGTTTTCCGTGGATGCGTGCCTGGCCAATTCCTCCAGGGCGGAGATCAGCTTCCCCTCGAGCACCTCGATTTGTTGTTTTGCTGCGGCGAGTTCGATTTCAACGTTCGAGGTGGCGGGTGAAGTGCCCGAGGCCGAATCGTGTCGAGAGTCGTCGAGATTTTGGCCAGACGTCATATTCGGGGCGCGAAGGAGTTCGCGTTATTTAAGGGTGTACGGGAATTCGATCGCGAAGCGAAGCTCAAGCTTCCTCTACAGCTTCTCGAACAAAGAGAGCGATGCTGGTCATCGGCAGCCCAATGAGGCCTGTCGCAACACTTGCTGATTCCGACTTGATGATCAGTGCGTCATGCAGGCAGTCCAGCACGTTGGGCGCAGCTGCTGCTCCGGTCGCGACCAGTGCAGTGAACGCGTACTCGCCCGGCGGCAAAATCGGCATATCGAACAGAAATTCCGCCTCAATGATGCTGTTCTTCTCAGCTAAAGGCGCCGCCTGATGGTCGATTGTTTTTACGAGCGAGGTGTCGTCGCCGAACAGGGGTTGACCGAGCCTGTCTTTCACGAAAAAGGCGATGATCGGTGCGGAGCCGGATTCTGGTCTTCGAGCTCGGATTCTCAGTAGGACCCGTTCGCCGCCGACTATCCAACTGATCGGCGAACCTTGTTCGCTGGTCAGTTGCACTGCCTCGATGAGGTGGTGGTCTCGATGTGTCGCGAGGCTATGCGGGTCGACATAAAGTGCAACGAGCGGCGAGGCGGCTGAGCCGCCAGATTCGGCAAATCGTTGTCTCTGGTCGGCTGTCTGCGTGCCCCGACCAGGCGCCACACTTTCGGGCGCTTTGCGCTTGCTTTCGGTTCCGTCGAGATCGTCCGGGTTTGCCCATGACGTACCTTCGCCTTGCTGCTGTCGGTAAAATGCCTCGAAATAGCTTGTGCAAACATCCTTGGCTTCGCCGGACTCTCGAATTACACCGCGATCCAACCAGATCACACGTTTGCACAGACCGCGGACGGCGGACGAGTCGTGACTGACGAATAGCACAGTTCCGGTTTGTTGGAACCGACGCAAGAAGCGCATGCACTTCTGCGTGAAAAACGCATCGCCGACGGATAGCGCCTCGTCAATCACCAGTACGTCCGCGTCCACGTGAGCGATGACGGCGAACGCAAGCCGGACGAACATGCCGCTCGAATAGGTTTTCACGGGCTGGTCAATGAACTGACCGATATCCGCGAAAGCGATGATCTGGTCTAGTCGCGCATCGATTTGCTCGCGGGTCAGACCGTGCAATTGCCCGTTCATGTAGATGTTTTCACGCCCGGTGTACTCGACGTCGAATCCTGAGCCGAGTTCGAGCAGCGCGGCAATTCGGCCTTGCGTCTGAACTTCACCGCCTGTCGGCGCAAGCGTGCCGCAGATGATCTGCAACAAGGTGCTCTTGCCCGATCCGTTGCGACCGATGATGCCGACTGTTTCCCCGCGAGCGATCTCGAAGTCCACACCCTTGAGTGCCCAGAACGTGCGAACGCAGCCTTGCGCTCGCTTGAACAGCGCTCGCCGCATTGAAGGTATCGGTGCTATTGCACCAAAGAGGCCAAACAGACTGCGCTTCAGGCGGTCAGAGGGCTTCTCGTATGATTCGAAACCCTTGGTCAGCGAGGTGGCGCGAATCGCAATGTCAGATGACATCTGCAAATCCCCGGCGGGTCTTCTGGAACCATGCGAATCCTAGCCACGCCACGACGATGGCGAGTGCAGTGTAGATGCCCCAACGAGTCCAGTCGATCGAATGTCCCCATACGAGGACATCCCGGCTTTGCTCGATCGGATAAGTCATCGGGTTCAGATACACGAATGTGCGAAACCGTTCGGGCAACGACGACACCGGAAAAAATACAGGCGAGAGGAACATCAGGGCCGTGATCAGAATTCCGATGGTTTGTCCGATGTCGCGCAGATATACGCCGGTTGCCGCGAGGATCCAGCTGACGCCAAGAATGAACACGCAGAGGGGAGCGAGCACGATGGGCAGCAGGAATGCTGTGGGCGGCACGGAGCCTACGATGAAGAGTTCCGCAACAAGAAGGATGAATACGCTGACGCAGAGATGGAACATCGCGGACAGCAGCGTCACGCAGGGAAGGATCTCGAGCGGAAAGACGATCTTCTTGACGAAGTTCGAGTGGGACAGAATCAGAGTCGGGGCGCGACTGATGCATTCAGAAAACAGATTGAACATGATCATCCCGGCGAACAGGACGACGGCGAATTCCCCCTTGGATGCTGTTTCCCCAGCGGCGCCCGCGCCACCCCAGCGCGATTTGAACACTGAACTGAATACAAACGTGTAGATGCTCAGCATTAGGAGCGGGGTCAGAAGCGACCAGAGAATGCCGAGGAAGGAACCTTTGTAGCGCCCGACGGCATCACGCCGCGCTAGATCCAACATGAGGCGCCGATTCTTCACCAGCGATGCAGCGAGGTATCGCGGCGAAACGCTAAAACTATGCATAGGTCGGTCGTCGATTCTCAACAGAGATGGCCTGTCACAGAAGGCGCGCGCTGTGGGCGCGCCTGCTATCAAGGCCTGGTTTTGTGACGCGTTCGGACAAACGGACCGTTCCCCGGGCCAGCCGAAAGCATTCTATTTGTTACGCGATGTTTTTTCGAGTGTGGTAATCGGGAATTATCTCATAGAGGCATCGCCCAAAGTCCGGCTGGGCAGGGCTTGCCATGTGTCGAAGTGTAAATGCCGCAAAGAAGTTCCCGCGCCATCGTGGCCGTGTGGACCGCTAGTCAATGGACATACCCTTACAGTACTCCGCCCCACAAGGTCTTTCACGGATCAATTGTTCGCATGCACGCCTCGCTGTCGCCATTTCTCATATTGTGAAATGAACGAAACACGGTAAAATCGCGTGTTCTCACCAGCACAATTCTTTATCTGTCCCATTCGTCTTCGGCCGCGTCGCGCGCTATACGCGGGGCAAAGTCGACCCAAGAGCAGCTGAGGAAGAAATTTTACATGTCGGAAAATTTAGCGATCGAGGCTTCTGGCATCAGCAAGGGCTTTGCTTCCTACGAACGTCCTGCCGACCGGTTGAAGAGAGGTATGCTGGGCATTGCGGCCCGCTTATCGCCGGGTGCGGCTGCGCGACGTGCCGCATCTCGCCGTGCTGACGCGCTGTCCAACGTGTTCTGGGCGCTGCATGACGTAAGCTTTTCGGTCGCTGCGGGCGAAACGGTAGGGATCATTGGTCGCAACGGTTCCGGCAAAAGTACGCTGCTGCAGATTGTTTGCGGAACTCTTGCGCCCACTACCGGCGACATCGACGTGCGCGGCAAGGTGGCCGCACTGCTGGAACTTGGTTCGGGCTTCGATGTCGAGTACACGGGCCGCGAAAACATCTACCTGAACGCTCAGCTTTACGGCCTTACTCGCCAGCAGATCGACCAACGGTATGACGATATCGTGGCGTTTGCGGACATTGGCGAATTCATCGATCAGCCCGTCAAGACCTACTCCAGCGGCATGTTCGTACGCCTCGCGTTTGCGGTCATTACCCATGTGGATGCGGACATTCTTGTGATCGACGAAGCGCTTGCAGTAGGCGACGCGTTCTTCAATCAGAAGTGTTTCCGCTTTCTGCACGAGTTCAAGAAGCGCGGTACGATCCTTTTCGTCAGTCACGACACCTCCACGATCAAGAAGCTCTGTTCAAAGGTCGTCTGGATCGAGCACGGCCGCGTCATGGCGCAAGGTGATCCTGATGAAGTATGCACAGCTTATCTCGAAGCCAGATACAGTTCGTCATCGGCTGCAATAGCCACCGGGCGGCGGTCTGCGTTGCGCAGTGCGGCCGCTGCATACGACGAGCGGCGTGGCCTGATTAATGCGTCCTCGTTGCGCAACGACATTCAGGTACTGGACTTCAATCACCAGTCACAATCTTTCGGCTCAGGTGGTGCGCAGATTGTCGACGTCGCGCTTGTCGACGAAACAAGGCGTCGCCTCGAGTGGGTGGTCGGCGGTGAGCCGGTGACCTTGCGAGTGTCTATCGTGACTGGTGAAGCGTTGGTCTCACCAATCGTCGGGTTCTATCTTAAGAACGACCGGGGCCAAGATCTGTTTGGAGACAACACATTTGCAACTTTCGCGGACCGGCCTGTGCGGTGCGAAGCAAACGACGTACTCTGCGCGGAATTTTCATTCGTTATGCCGGTGCTGCCAGTGGGCCATTTTTCCATCAACGTTGCGGTGGCCGAAGGGACTCAGTACAACCATATTCAACTTCACTGGATTCACGACGCGTTGCCACTGCAAGTGCATGCGTCGCGGGTCCGACACGCGTTGCTTGGTATTCCGATGCTTCACCTCGACGTGTCGACGACGCCTTGACAACGTCGGTCGGTCGCTTGCAATGCGATGTTTGACGCCCGCTGCGCAGGATCGTGTCTTTCGTACAATCGACGGTTTCATCCCAGGCTACGCCAGCCAGAGTAGAGCAGGATTTCAAATATGACAAAGCAAGTCCGAACGTTTCGGTTCAAAGGTGCCGAGAACGGCCACGAATTTACAGGGGAGCGCTATCTTCCTGGCGTGGCAGGTCCCATCCAGTACGAGCACTATCATCGTTATCTGTTTTCGGCGCCGTTGTGCGAAGGCAAGGAAGTACTCGATATTGCATCCGGGGAGGGTTACGGGTCGGCCGTACTGGCGCAGTCGGCCAAGTCCGTGGTTGGCGTGGATATCGATGCGCAGGCCGTCGCAAACGCCCGGGCACGTTATGGCGACCTGCCCAATCTACGCTATGAGCATGGCAGTGCAACGGCAATCCCGTTGCCCGACGCTTCGGTCGATATCCTCAACTCGTTCGAGACGCTAGAGCACTTCCATGAACATGAGGCGTTCATGTTGGAGGCTCGACGTGTTTTGCGGCCGAACGGCCTTATGATCATCTCGACGCCCAATCGGCCCATCTACTCTCCGCCGGGCTCTCCGCCCAACGAGTACCATGTGCGCGAGTTGGACCGGGAAGAGTTCGTCCAATGGCTCAAGACGGGATTCAAGAACTTCGTCCTGTACGAGCAGAAGCCGACGGCTGGCTCGCTCCTGTTCAAGGAAGGGCGCGAGGGCGCGCGTGAGGTGACTTACTGGTCCGAGACGGATGTTGGCGAGTACAAGTCGACTCAAGGGCTCGTGGATCCGGTTTACTTCATTGCGATCGCGTCCGATGGGCCGCTGCCCGAGCCGGAAGATGACGTTCTCGAGGGCAGTTTTTCCTTTGCCCGCTACGACAACGCGCGCAATGCGCACATCGGTCAGCAGGCTGTTGAAATCACGCGCTTGACGACCGAGACGATGGCGCGGGGTGACGAGATTGGACGTTTGACCGCGGAAACAGTCCGGCTCACCAACGAAGTGCTGGCGCGGGACAATGAGATCGGTCGCCTCACGGTCGAAACCGTGCGGCTGAATGAAGAAATCATCATCCGCAACAACGAGATTACGCGCCTGAACAATTTGCTGGACGCTCGAAGCGCGCAGCAGGATATTCCTAAGGACGTGTCCGAGCAACTGGCCGAGTTGACCGAGCAAGTAAAGAGTTCGAACGTGGTGCTCAGAGCGTTGCAAAGCAGGCAGGGTTCGACGGGCGGGCGGTCGGAGACGGAGCTCAAGAACGAGAACGATCAATTGCGCGCTCAGGTGGATGCCTTCATACACTCGACGTCCTGGCGGGTCACCAAGCCGTTGCGATTCACTTCACGACTTATGCAGCCGGCCAAACGGAAGCTGGCCTCAGCCATGCGCGGCGACGCCGCCGCGCAATCGTCCGTAGAGGACGAGTCAGGAAAAAAATCGGTGAAGGGCCTTATGCCGGTGATACCTGAATCTCCTGCTCCATTCGTGACGGCGGCGCAACCGCGTGCCAACATTTTCGTAATCCAGTCAGGTGACGGCGAATCGCTGGACAGGTGTTTGGCCGCCTTGAGTGCTTATACGACGGGCGTGCCGTACTCGGTAGCGGTGATCGGCGAGGTCAATGCCAAGCTCGCGGCGCGATACGGTGTGCAGTTCATCGAACGTCTTGACGCCCGTCATTCGCTTGCAGCACTGCGTGACAGTGTGGGCCCGCTCAATGGGGATTTTGTCGTTCTGGTGTCGGATCGTCTCATCTCGCATTCGGGATGGCTCGCTTCGATCGACGAAGCGTTTACGCGCTTCCCAGACGCCGCGGCGCTTTCGGCATTGATCCTTGATGACGAAGGCATGGTGGAAGCAGCGGGTGCCTCCATCGAGGCAGACGCGCGTCTGCGACCGAACTGTGCCGGTCTGATGCCCGACGATCCAGCGGTCAATGCTGTGATGCGCGTGACATGTGCGAGCTCGGGTTTCGTTGCGATGCGCGAAAATGTTTGGCGGCAGATCGCGGCCAAGTTTGGCAACGAGGCGCCGTTTCAAGCCGGGCTTGTTTCAGTTGGACTGCTGTTGTCCGATCTCGGCAAGAATACGTACCTGCAGCCTTTTTCCCGATTCACGCAGGTTCCCCGGGGGGATGCGGAAGGTGCGGACAGAATTGACGCCGAGGCGAAATGGAGCGACGCTCATCAGCGCTGGGAACTTCGTCAGCGGTTCGAAAAGACGTTTGCCGCATCTGGAGCGCATGGCGACGTGCTGACGCTTGCTGCACGTCCGAAGATCGTCATGGTCGATGCGTTTGTGCCGAAGCCTGATCATGACTCAGGATCCGCCGATCTGTTCTGGTACATGCGGATTTTCCATTCGTTCGGGTATCAGGTCAGCTTCATCGCCGCATTCGAGGAAAAGCCGCTCGAGAGCTATGCCGACGCGTTGCGCCGCTGGGGTGTGCGCGTTCAATATGCGACGGATCTGGAGTCGTTGAATCACCTGGTACTGGAAGAGGCCAGGGACGCACAGGTTGTGCTGATCCAGCGCGTGATCGTGGCGCGTCACCTGATTGAGCCGCTGCGCGAGGGCGCACCTGGCGCCAAAGTGGTATTCGGCACAGTGGATCTGCACTACCTGCGAGAGGAACGCGCTGCGATTCACGAACGCTCGGCAGAAGCGCTGGACTATGCGCTGACCTTGCGCCGTGAGGAGATTCGCGCGATCAGTCTGTCGGACGCAACTATCGTTGTGAGTCGGCTTGAGAGCGATATCGTCAAGGGAATCTTGCCGAACGCGAATGTTCATCGCATTCCGATTCCGCGCTTACCCACTCGTTCGACCAGTTCGTACGCGGACCGTAACGGCGTGGTGTTCGTGGGCGGCTTTGCGCACCGTCCGAACATCGACGCGGTCATGTTCCTTGCCAAGGATATCTGGCCCATCGTGCGCCAGCGTTTGCCGAAAGCCGAATTGCGTGTGATCGGTAGCAATATGACACCGGAAGTGAAAGCGCTGGACGATTCGGCTGCTGGCGTAAAGATTGTCGGCTTCGTCGAGAACCTCGACGAGGTGCTGGCAACGGCGCGACTATCGGTAGCCCCGTTGCGTTTCGGCGCCGGTATCAAGGGCAAGGTTGTGTCTAGCCTGCTCAGCGGACTCCCGTGTGTGTTAAGCAAGGTGGCGAGCGAAGGCATGGGGCTGATTGACGGCGAACACGTTCTCGAAGGTGAGACTGCCGAGGAAATCGCGACCGCTATTATTCGCCTGCATGAAGACCCGCAACTGTGGCAGCGCATTGCCGACGCGGGTTTCCTCGCGGCGGCAACGGAATATTCGGTGGAGAGCGTGGCAGCGAAGTTTTCCGCGCTGCTTGATTCGATTGGTTTGGTCGACAATGCGCGCGTGATCTCGGCAGCCGCGTTCGACATCCACTAGCCGATTTCTACTCACTGCCTGCACCGGACATTTCATGCTTCAATCAATTTTTTCATTGTTTCGGAAATCACCGCCGCGGCGCACGGACGGCAAGCTGGGCGTCCTGATCGAGCTGGCCTCGTTCGACAAGGGCGGCCTCGAAAAAGTCGTACTGGATTCGGCGATTGCCTTTGACCGTCAGCGCTTTGATGTAACGATCGTCACACCCGGCAGGGTAGGACACTTGGGCACAGTTGCCCGCGACGCCGGGCTGCGTGTCATCGGTTTGCCGGCGGATGACTTACACGGCGCATACGACCGCGTGCTCAAGGATTTGAGCATCGACGTTGCAATGTCGCATTTTTCCGATGTGGGGTATCCGCTTTTCGCCCGGCACAAGATTCCGAACATTACATTCATCCACAACGTTTACGCGTTCTTTTCCGCGGCTCAGGCAGAAGCGTTTGCGCGTAGCGATCAATACGTCGATTGCTATGTTTCGGTGTCGAAGAACGCAACCCGCTTCGCGGTGCAGAACTTGGGTGTTGCTGCGAACAAGGTCATTACTGTTCCGAACGGTCTCATCATCGCCGAACACGAAACGAGAGACAAAAAACCGGTCAAGCTCACTCGCTCGCAGCTTGGTCTCGCGGATAGCGACTACGTGTTTGCGAACATAGCGTCCTACAATCTGCACAAGGGCCACTATGTGATGGCGGACGCGATGCGTCAGTTACTGCAGCAACGTCGCGACGTGAAGATATTGTGTGTCGGAAATGTCATCTATCCGCCGCACGTAGATGCGCTACAGCAGTATCTGAAGGAGCATGGTCTCGAGCGGCATATCTTGATGCCGGGTTATTTTCCCGACGTTGAAGACGTGCATCGTGTGGCGGACGCGTTCCTGCTGCCGTCGTTCATTGAAGGATGGAGCATCGCGATGAACGAAGCTATGTTCTATCGAAAACCGATGATTCTCACTGATACGGGCGCATCGGCAGAAGTGATCGAAGGTAACGATATCGGAATTCTCGTGCCCAACGAATATGGTGACACGCCGAATCTGAACTCGAAGCTGCTAGACGAGCTCGCATATGCGCCTCGCAGCTACAAGATTGCCCCGATGCTCGCGGACGCCATGAATCAAATGGCGTCCAACCGCGAACAGTGGCGCAAGAAGGCGGAGGCGGGTCGTCAAAAAATCTACGAACGTTTTGATTTCTCCGATATCGTCAAACGGTATGAAGAGATCATCGAGAACGTGGTTAGGCAAAAAAGCCGTTAAGACTATGGCGAGAGGACGACATGCTTGAGCCTGTAAAAAAAGTGTATCGCTTCATCAGGTGGCGATTTAAGCCCGCTGTATGTTTTTATCTGGGTAACCATCTCTTCATGAACTACATGCCGTACCGAATACGGCATTGGTTCCTGCGCCGCTTTTGCCAGGTCAGAATCGGACGCGATTCGAGTATCGCGATGGGTTGTTTCGTGACTGGTTACCACATCGCCATCGGCGATAACACCGTGGTCAATCGTTACACGTATCTGGACGGCCGCGTGCCGTTGACGATTGGCAACAACGTCAATATTTCCCACTACACACTGATCCAAACGCTAACCCACGATCCGCAAAATCCTGACTTCGTGTGTCTATGCAAACCGGTCGTGATTGAAGATCACGTATGGATTGGCGCGCGCGCAATCATTAGCCCAGGCGTGCGGGTTGGCGAAGGCGCGGTGATCGGTGCGGGTTCGGTGGTGACGCGTGATGTCGAGCCGTACACTATCGTCGCAGGAAACCCTGCTCGTTTCATCAAGGAGCGCTCGCGCGAGCTGCGATACAAGTCACGCTATTTCCCCTTCTTTGACACGGACATTCAATAGCTGACTGACCGCGCACGACCGCCCTCGCCACCTATCCATTTCCCAAATATGTCGATCTTCAAACCACGCCGTGCGTCGGCTTTGCCGACTACTCCCACCATTTCCGTGGTGGTGCCGCTGTACAACCATGCGCGCTACATCGAAGCGGCACTCGAGAGCGTGTTGTCGCAGACGTCGCCAGCTGACGAGATCATCCTGATCGACGATGGATCGTCCGACAATGGATTTGCGCTTGCCGAGCGCGTTCTGGTGAAAGTGCCGCAGGCGAAGGCGTACAAGCAGGAGAACGCGGGCGCGCATAACACGATCAATCGCGCGATCGGAATCAGCCGCGGCGAGTATATCGCTGTGTTGAACTCGGACGACGTGTTCGCACCGACCAAGCTTGAGCGTGTCCGGGCGATTGTTCGCGACCGCCCGGGCATCGGCCTGATTGCCGGCAAGCCAGGCATTATGGACGACAACAGCGTCCGGCAGAACACGGGGATTGAGATCGACTGGCTGGGGCGCGCGGCGAGCTTTCTGGACGAAACCGGGCTTCCTCAGCTTGCGTTGCTGAACGAGAATTTCGTCGCGACCACGTCGAATATGGTTTTTACGCGTGCGCTGTGGGATGCGGCTGGCGGATTCCAGCCGCTTCGTTATTGTCACGACCTGGATTTTCTGATGTTCGCGTACGCAAACAGTTCCGTATTTCTGGATCGCGAACACGAGCATATTATTTATCGTGTTCACGAGAACAATACGATCAAGGAAGATCTGAGCAAGGTCCGGGTTGAAATCGCAGCGGTGATTGCGCAGGCGTTGTTCGCGTCTGGTCCGCAACTGTTCTCCGCCGGGTTGGGGCAGCGCGATCTGACTGCTTTCCTGGCGTTCTTGCGCAACAAGCAGCTGACCGAGATACTGTGTTTCTTTCAGACCGTCCTGCCCACTTTCCCGACTCGCGCCGCGTTTTACGAGTATGCAGCTGATGCGCGCAACGCAGCGGCTTTCCGGGCGGCCGTCACGAGCTGAACGCGGCGGCCCGTTATCAGGGCCGCTATTCGCTGATCACATAGCTTCAAACTACTCATGAATTCGAGCGAATCCTCTCTTCAGAACAGTGCATTGTCGACGCATGGTTCAGTGCCGCTGCAGGCGGTGATTCTGGCCGGCGGATCTGGCACACGCTTGTGGCCGTTGTCGCGGGAGCACTTTCCCAAGCAACTGATCGGCCTTCTTGGCGAAGAATCGCTTCTTCAGTCAACGGCCCGCCGCCTTGATGCGCTACAGGCGAGCAGGCCAGTTGCTGAAGAGGTGCTTGTGGTGTGCGGTGAAGACCATCGTTTCACAACGGCGGAGCAGCTCAGAAGCGTGGGACGGAGTGGTCGGATCATTCTGGAACCGGTTGGCCGCAATACTGCACCGGCGCTCACCACAGCGGCGCTCGCGTTACTGGAAGGCGGCAAGGACGTAATCATGGTTGTGATGCCAGCCGATCACGCCATCGTCGACGTCGTCGCATTCTCCGAAGCTGTTGCCACGGCCGCAGACTACGCTGCGGCTGGGCAGGTCGTCACAATGGGTATCGTCCCCTCTCGTCCGGACACTGGTTACGGTTACATCAAGGTTGGTGAAACGTTGGGCGAACATGGCGGACATCGCCTCGAACGTTTCGTGGAAAAGCCTGGCAAGGATTTAGCAGAAAGCTACGTGAAGTCCGGTGAATTCTGGTGGAACAGCGGGATCTTCATACTTCGCGCGTCGGTCTGGCTCAAGCTGATCGAACACTTCCGCCCGCTTATCGCAGAGGCGTCCCGGCGTGCTTTTGTGGCTTCCAAGGCTGACCACGATTTCCTGCGCGTGGGTAAGGCGGAGTTTGTTGCGTGTCCGTCGGAGTCAATCGATTTTGCCGTTATGGAGCATCTTGGCGATGCGGCTTCCCCAGCCCAAGGGGTGGTGGTTCCTTTGCGAGCAGGATGGTCGGATGTCGGATCGTGGGATGCGATTTGGGATTTGCTGCCGAAAGACGGAGCCGGAAATGTCGCACGCGGCAGGGCCATGTTCGACGGTGCGGTCAACACCTTTGCCCATTCAGAGGGGCGCCTAATCGCGTGTGTTGGTACAGAGGACCTGGTGGTGGTGGAGACCCCAGATGCGATCCTTGTCGCGAAGACTTCGGAGGTGCAGCGGGTAAAGAATATCGTCGCGCGCATCAAGGCCGAAAACGGTACTGAGGCGGAATACCACCGCAAGGTTTTTCGGCCTTGGGGTTATTACGACTCGATCGATAGTGATCGAGGCTTTCAGGTGAAGCGAATTGTCGTGAACCCTGGCGGTCGCCTGTCGCTGCAAATGCATCATCATCGCGCCGAGCATTGGATTGTCGTGAGCGGTACTGCACTCGTTACGCGCGGCGATGAATCGTTCCTTTTGTCTGAGAACGAATCCACCTATATTCCACTTGGGCAAAAACATCGGTTGGAAAATCCCGGCAAGGTGCCGCTTGCGATGATCGAAGTCCAGTCCGGTAGCTATCTCGGCGAAGACGATATCGTGCGGTTTGACGATACGTACGGACGGACGTAACCGCGACTTGGTGCGCGCGCCATGGGCGCCGCGCACCGATTCTTATTCCGTATAGCCGAAGGTATTTAGGGCTTCGGCAGCGGTAGCTTCGCAATGCCGTTTGATGGCCGGGTGCAGTTCGTTTTTCCACGACGTGGCCCGGTCGTTCAGAAACGGTTGCGAAAGCTTGGAGTGACTCTCGTCGTTGCGCAAGACCGGCGCTCGTTTGCTGTTATCAAGCATCGTCTCCTCGAAGGGCAAATCAAGGAAAGCTGTGGTCAGCGAGAGGATTTTTCGCGGATTTGCGACGAGATCTTCGTACCGCACGAGTAGATAGTTCGGATGACCGCGCATCGTGTTATGCAAATGTAGATTGGTGTAATTCCAAAGCCGGGGGAAGTATTCTTCGATGCCGTCTGGCGCCCACGATACATTCTTTAGCGAAGACATGACGCCGCGTACATCTCGCACAATATGAACGAGCTTGACATCCGAATTCAATAAGCCGACCTGTTCCAGTTTGCGGATCGATAGCATATCGTCAGGCGTTTTGTCGCCACAGATAATCTTTCCCGAATTGCGTGCGATTCGTCCGTAGATAGCGTTCAGCACGCCGGCCAGTGTCGGCTCTGCCAATTCGAGTACTTCTTGCACCTCCATTGGACTGATATAAGGCTGCAGAACTTCTGCATAGTCGTCGGTTGAAGTGATGACATTCGCAATGATTCTGCGCGCCTTTTCCCAATCACTGATGCAGCCGATGATATGAGCAATCGGGCTGATAAACGTCGTCTGGTACGGCACGAAGATGCCGCTGTGCAGATTGAGGGACTCTTTGTATAGCGTTGTGCCGGAGCGGGGTGAGCCAAATAGAATGAACATTGATTTTTTGGACTTGAAACGAAGACTTTGCTGGGGCGGGTATTGGGGGAAGCCAGCCGAATCGGTACGGCGTTGCAGACGAAATCGAATAAGTGATTCGCGCATTCAGTCACCGGCGCCGCGCACGCGTCGATAATTGGATCCTGGCATTCCGGTGGCTCGTAGGGAGACGCGATTTCGGTGAACCGCTGAATCGCGCCAAAGGCGACCCGTGCATCGAAACCTTTGGGGTTTCGGCGGCTGCACCCGCCCGAAGTTGCGCGTACAAACAGCTCGCGAAACGGCACACTGGCATTTCCACGTGCTTTCGCGCGACCCTCGGCGGAGGGGGAGATAAGCGAGACGATGGCTATCGTGCCTATGGCAGCGAACAGGTGGGCTCTGGCGGCGAGTCGCCTGACGCCCTGGGAACGATCTTCTTTCGAGACCCCAAGATCGCTACTCAGGCTCCTGCGCAATTCATCCCAGTCGAGCACCACCGTGCTGTAACCGAGACTGAACAGCGGCCGCTCAAGCTCGAAGGCCAGTGTGGATCTGCCCGCGTCGGAGAGGCCGGTAAGCCAGAGAATGCTGCCGATATGGCCACTACGTGCTACGCGCTCCGTCATCGAGATGACGTCAGGCCTTAGCCATTTCAGTGGTTCGCCTATGGCTCTATCGAGTTGCTTCATGGGACAAAAATGATGGATAGCGAAGCGTGGTGCTTTTCGCTACCGAGCTTGGTCCGCATCGAGCAAACGTTTGCGGATGAGCGAGCGTTGAAAGATTAGTCTGATCGATACACCAACGCAACTTGTCAATATTACCGCTGTAATATTGACTCGCCAAGCTCTTGTTCGGGTCTTTGGCAGAGATTGCGCGGCAGCTTTTCTCCGTTTGGCGAGCGCTCGAGGTGAGATTCAGTAACGGGGGATTGTGATGAGAGGCCTGCTTTTTCGTTCCAGTTTAACTATCTTGTAGTAGTTGTAGTTTTGGGCCTCATGTCCTTCAACGGTCAGGCCGGTTCCGCTGTCACCGCAACGACCGCCATCGAGCACCTTCTCGACGGAACAGCCGAACGAGCTAAAAATATTCACCAGTGCCTTTTCACCGATTGCGAACCAGTAGGTCATGTCGCCGGCATACACGTCCGGCATATATTTAATAAAACCAGCGTGTGCGTCGTCGCGAACTGTCGCGGTCGCAAGGACCATTGTTCCGCCGAGCTTCAGGAGGTCGGTGGTTCGTTTGATCATGCCGATGAAATCGTATTCGTGGTACAGACAGCCGCAGTTCAGCAGGTAGTCGAAGGACTCGTCGTAAGTTTTGTCGAGGTCTTGCCAGAATTGTTGTTGAAAGTCGATTTGTGTATCGTAAACTTGGTTGAGTAGTCGGGACTGGTAATGGTACCCGGACGGTTCAATTGACAGATAGTATTCAGGACGGCGGAGATTCATAAAAAACGAATCGTACCCCGACATCGCGCCGATCTCCAGGACGCGCGCACCCTCAATAGGGGAGGAGAAAATTTTGCCGAGCGTGTCGCGGCACGACTGAAATTTGTTCCAGAACCCACCGACCGTGATGCCGTCGCCGAGATAAAATGGGCCCTGCAGAATTTTGCGGACCTTTTTCAGATTCGCTGTCAGCTCGGCCCGCTCTGCATCCGTCCATTTACGGTCCAGGACTCGATCGGAGAAAATTTCGCAGCTTTCTACGGGATATGCAGGATAGGTATCCGGCAGTCTTAGTATGTCCTCTTGCACCCACCGTACGTCTTCCAGATATCGGTCCGCCTTCGCATCGAGCTCGATGTGCATAGCTGTCGTCCTCCGGTTTGCGTTCGAATATTAGCTGTCGCGTTGCAAGCACAGTCTAACGCAGACAAAAACGTAAGTATTCCAGTGCCTGGAGGGTGAGCTATTTGCTGTGGATGCAGATCCTTCATGTACTTCGTAAAACATTTCAGCTGGTCGGGTCGCCCGCTGTAGCGTCTTTTTGCCAGATCTGTCGGCTGGCAAGAAGCGCTGCGCATTTTTTTCCAAGTTCAATGCCGGGGCGTTCAATCAACGCGTAGGTTGCTGCAGCCGCAAGCGTGAGCAACATCGCGATACCGAAGATGGACAGCCAATAGCGTTCGGGCGAAGCGGTCGACCAATGAACGATCTTGGGATTGTTAAAGATGACCGTTAGCGGTAACCCTTGCATCAAATATATGCTATAGCTGATGTGACCAAGACGATGTGCGCCTTTTGTTCTAAGAATCCCAAACAGACTGGCTTTGGCGCATATTAGATAGAAACTGACCCCGAGCAGAATCAGTTGCAATAAGCCGGCGTGAGTATGGAAAAAAGTAAAAAAAACCGTCAGGCAAGCTATCACGATTATGGAAGCGATTTGATCGTTGCAGCGCGGTCGTACGTCGTCTCTAAGTAGCGTCGCGACGAGCATGCCAATAAAGAAGCACGCGGGGAGCGCCCATAGTACATTGTCAGAGTTGAGGAGCAGTCCAATGCTGGCTGCGAGTCCTACTGTTACGAAGCTTCGCTGCATACCGAGACGCACGAAGACTGAGGTAAGAATTAGCGAAAAATAGAACCACCACTCGTACTTAATGCTCCAGGTTACGCCTAGCAGAATGAAGGGTGTCCAAGGAAATCCATTGAAGATCGGGGAATCGGCATTAAGACCTAAGGCGAGCCATCTGATCGAGACGTCAAGGAGGTCCCCGGCTGGTTGCCGGACCTCGAAATTGGAACGTTGAAAAATGATGAACATCATGATCAACACTGTGAAGATGTACATCGGACCGATGCGAAACACTCTGCCGATATAGAGCTCCCGCCATGCCGGTTCGCCATTATTTTTCAAAAGCTTTCCCCAGAAAAGGAAGCCAGTAATCATGAAGAAAAAGGCGACGCCGACTCCCCCGAGTGGGCCATAGAACAAGTGGGGAGGCATGCCCCATCTACCCTCGGTCAGGTACGTGTAGTAGATGACCGAGTGATAAATGAAAACTGCTAGAGCGAGGTAGCCGCGCAGGCCGTCAACGTTTGACTCGCGGTGAGAGTGCATTGCCGGTGCGTTGTCTAGGAACCGAAGAATCGGGATTCCAAACACGAGACTGAGTATTCCGGTGATTGCAAAAAAGGGGGCTATGTTGTAGAGGGTCATGGTTTCCGCCATTGATCGGACGGATTTTAACAACTTACACGAGCCTACCAGGTGTAAGAAGTGGAAAATACGGGTCGGGATTTTTTGCGATGTCCCGAGCTTGTGCACTGCAATCTCTAGTCAAGTCGCGTTCGGGGAATGCACAATTGCAGGCGCACACGTACCGTCAAGACGGCCAACGACCACGGTGAGAGACAAGGGCAATCAGCAGCGCTAGCTGCGCGAGCTCGCTGGCGAATGGATCGACCAGCCGTGGACTTTAGCGTTGGTGGTCCTATACCTCGCGCCATAGACACCGTCGCAGAGGCAGGTAGATTCGCGCGTTGGTCTGCGAGCGCGTCACCGTATAATGCGTCGCAACTACATTTCGGGGTGTGCCTTGAATCAGCTCAGAAAGGACTTTTCCGGGTCGAAAGACGCGTTCGTCGACGTGA
>Ga0153929_1000244_pt1 | contig 20988 bp, 21 predicted proteins | sample TSNJ013MetaG_FD_104689 | JGI IMG/M metagenome (GOLD analysis project Ga0153929, IMG submission 104689) | Attine ant fungus gardens microbial communities from New Jersey, USA - TSNJ013 MetaG | ecosystem: Host-associated > Fungi > Mycelium > Unclassified | place: USA: New Jersey, Wharton State...
CTCAGAACCCTGCCGCTTTCGCGTCGCTGCATCTGCAGCACAGAAACGAGATTATGTCCTGCGTTTCGCTTTTCGTCAACAGGTTTTTTACCGCTTCGTGACAAACATCATCTCGACCACCTGGACTTTTCAATTCCCTCGAAGTGCCGTCCTGCTTGGCTCTCCCGCTACCGAAATTGAACAGCTAACACCTTCACTTCCCGCTTCTCTTCGCCTCATCCAGAAGCGAAGAGGCCGAATTCTAGTGCCCTCCCAGACGTTGCGCAAGAGGTTTGTGAAAAGAATATTAAGAGCACGTGAAGAGTCCGCGCGAATCCCGCGAAATACGAGGAAGAACCGGGCCCGTACCTGATTGCCATCGAGACGACTTTCTGAAGGAACGTCGAGGTCGAATCAGGGGCCAACTCGCTATCGATCACGCTCTTGAGCGCCGGACCGCGAGTATTCGCGCCCGGAAGAACGCGCGGTTCGCCTGGGTCTCCCGTCGCATCATTTCGGAAATTTGCTCCCGGACGCCATCTCGGAAACGGACCCGCTTTTCGGACCAGGTCCTGCCTTGCGGCGAACGGCGAAGCGAATGTCCCGCCAGGAACAACGCCAATCGCGCTATTCAACGCCAAAGGATTTATTGCCCGCTAAAAACAAAAACCCCGCAAACCGTTACCGGGCGCGGGGTCGAACAACATCTTGGTACATCATGAAACGCTAAACTGGTGCCGGCTGCAGGACTCGAACCCGCCACCTTCTGATTACAAATCAACACAAATAGACAAACCAATCAATGGGTTAAGTCGCCTTCACTTCTACAATGCGATCGAAAGAGCACTCGTTGCTGCCCCGCGCGGTCTTGGCTCTTGCAAGTTTTGTAGAACAAAGAACACTCGTTTCAAGCGCAGCTTACCCAAGGAATCCCAATGGCTGCTTGGACATGATTGTTCAGCCTGGCTTGTTACAGAAAGCGGCGACCTCGTACTTGTAGGAGCCGTACGAATAAGGGTACGGACGCGTGCTAACATTTCTCACTAACCCTGAGGGTCACCATGCAAGCAGTGTCTTTACTACACGACGATCGGATCGGGGCGCTCAACGCGCTCTTTGTTATGACCATCGGAGAATACTTAGACTTAACACGCGGTGTGACGGACAAGAACCCGTATCAAAGAAAGCGAATTGCGTCATCCAAGACTGTTTACGGTTTGCTTCGTGAAGACATTCTTAGAGGATGCGTGATACCGCCTATCGTCCTCGCCCTTACGACCGACGTCGGAGGTATGGACCTCGATGAGAGCGGGGTAGCTTTGCTGGTACAGCAAAATCCCGACAATTTGCTGATTCTAGACGGCCTTCAACGGACGTTTACATTGCTTGATCTGGAACAACAACTTACTGGACCGGAAAAGGACACCTTCCGAGCAAAATGGCTCCGTATAGAGGTATATCTAGGAGTAAATAAGATTGGCATTCTTTATCGAATGTTAACGCTTAATACGGGACAAACCCCGATGTCGCTAAGACAGCAAATTGAGATGCTTTACTCAGATTATATTGAGGTCGGTGTCGCGGGAGTCACGTTCGTGAGAGAGGTTGATGCCACCCATGCCACCTCTGAGAATGAACTCAATTTTCGAGAAACGATCGAAGGTTTTAATTCCTATTTAGAGCGCGATGAACTGCCGCTTGAGCGATCTGATCTATTAGAAAATATTAAAAGCCTTGAAAATCTCTCTCATGAAAATGCATCTACCGACTTGTTCAAAGACTACGTTTTAGCCTGGCTTGCGTTTTATAAAAAGGCGGTCGAGCTTTGTGGAGATGCAGAGCTGGTTCCGGAAAAGGACGCACCTGAAAAATCCACCCCTTGGGGTAAAACGGCTGCGCAAGTTTTTAGAAAACCTCAAGCAATGGCCGGCTTTGGCGCGGCGCTTGGCAAATTGAAAGACCACGGTAAAATTCAGAATCTTGATTTAGTTTCGGCACTATGTCAACAAATTAACCTTCATTCGAATGACCCGTTACAGTTCATTGAAAAAATCAATTCTAAAATGGCCTGGATTAATAAAAACACAAAAAAAATAGGCAATGCGCAAAGAATGTTTTTCCAATTCTATTTCCGCGACTTATTTAATTCAGAATCCGATACCTACCTGTCGCTAGAAGCCTCTGTAAATAGCGCTATGCATAAACTTGAAAGTCAGTTGTTTTAATTACCATGGCTATCACTGCAACCATTTCGGATGCGCTCGTTGAGCCAGATGTATTTCAAATACAACCGGAAACAAAAAAAATAGAAGCGCTTTCGCTGGACAGCGAGGGACAAGCAGCGGACTTATTGTTTAATTTGTCCTACCCTTTTGATTTAGTCCCTGAGTTTGACGGCGCCGACTACTACGTTGCTCTGTTCGGGCATGCGTTATGGCCACAGTCCGACGTTTTTACGCTTCGTTTAGACGGAGTAGAACCCCCTGTCGGGGCTCTATTTTCGATCGAGGTGCTATCGACGGGATTCGTATGGCAAAGCGACGAGTCGGATCGGCGGAAGTGGATTATGGAGCAATATGCCGCTATTGCGTTGCTAAAGCTTTGCAAGGAAGAAGTAAGAGGCTTCAGCTTGTCGGGCGTGGTGGTGGCAGAGGAAGCACCTGTACCGATCTCTCGTTTTTATCACCCCGATACTGTTATTGCCATTTTTCGCAGAGATCTGTTTTTCACGCAAGCCGTCAACGACCAAAACGATTCAAGCGCCTATAGTGATTTTCTTCTTAATTATCTTCCTACATTTTACGAGAATGGGCTGTTTCCCGCACCGTGGGCCGTCACTGGCACAAATCCCGCGTCACCGCCGGGCAAATACCGCGCGCTTCATAACCGCTTAGATCGGAGTGGCGCGGAGCGAAATCTGACATTAAAGCCATTTTCGCCGCATTTAACTGCCGGGCAGAGAGAGTATCTACTAACGGTTTTTCAGAAAATTGATCCTATAGAGACGAGCGCCTTTTTCCGCTTCTTCTTGTATTACCAAATGTTTGAGTTGTGGATGCAAGACGTGTATGAGAAGAATATAGTTTTGTTCCGAGCGGCTATCCACGATGCTGAAAATGAAGATACAAGTTTGTTTCGCGAAAAGATCCAATCATTGACTACTGCCTTGAAAGAAAGCAATCGACTGAGCGAAGTCCTTGCCGCAAACAGTGTCCCGGGTACTGGGCAAGGGGTGTTCCTCGATTGCTGCAACGAAGTATTAACAGCATGCGGCCAACAACTGAAAACTGATGCGTCTGAGGCCTTTTACCGCGTAAGAAACCGTCTGGTCCATAGCTTCAATCAAGCGAAGGCAGCGGAGAGAGAGTTTGAAAAACTGGCAGACGTTACGCTTGAGGTAATCTGTTTTATTGCAACGAGTTATGTTCCGTCAACGCGGAGCTTATTTTAAGATGGTCAAGATAAACAATCCCGTACTGACGATAAGCGAGGGCCGTCGGTATATCTGAAGCGCAGCAATATCTAAGATGTATGCCCAACTCGCCCAAACCCTTCGTCCAAATAATTCTGACATTCTGCGATTGCTTCCCGCACTGATTCAGAGGGTTCTTTTAGGGCAAGCAGATTTATAATTTTGTAGACGTCGCTATCCGCGAGCCAATTCGAAGGATTGGAAAATCCCCAAAGCAACATGTCCACCAACTCACAAAGTTCGTCGGCTTCAACAACCAGGACCGCACCGAAATCAGGTTGTTCCGGACGCTTTAAGTTTTGTGAATCATCTGTCATAAGGATCCTGGTTGATGCGAAACGGGTACATCCACAGTTGCATATAAAGCACGCGTTTATTTATCGTTTCCTTCAGCGTCTATATTAACTTTTGCTATGAATTCGAGCATTAGCTTAGAAACTCTCTCGCCATCTTCGGCGCGAGGTATTGACTCCCCGCACGCGTCGCAATAGTCAGCATAAGCCGCATAGATGGTCATCGTTTGGCCTTTGTACGTCACGGGCACGTCTCGCGTGTCACGGACAAGCCCTGGAGCGCCACACGCTGGGCAATGCATTTTTGACCTCCATTTATTACGATCGCTCGAATAACACTAGCACACGCCATTAGGCTATCGGCCTAGATTGGCTCCTCTTTCGCGTCTTCGCGACCGGTACGCCCGCGAAATGAAGACAGACGATCGTGTTGGCTAGCTTGCCACTCTCTTACGGATTCTTCGGATGTCGGGTCGACCGCCGGTTGGCCGGATAAACGCCCTGTTACCAGCCATTCGGTGAAGTAAGGTCTATGTTCGCAGACCACCTGCACCATTTCTAGCGTTGGCTCCTGGACGCGCATGACAACCGGTGCCCACGCCTCAGCAGGAATTGTTTTTCGGGACCGTTGCTCCAAATAGCGAAAAAGTTGTGCACCTGATCCGCTTGCCCATTCCGAAATTACCCATACGAGCCGATCGCCTACCGTCTGTCCCTTCCAATTCACGGGCACGGGGGCAGCGAATGCGAAGTCCACGGATCTCTTATCTGCGCCATCAATCAAAAAGGCGGCTTCATGACCGTATTGCTCACACCAGAATTGAATCATGTCGGCGGCGGCTTCTTGCTTCCGGTAGTAGAAGTTCTTCCATCGTGCAGCTTTGATTCCACTGACCGCCTCCAAAGCAGCGAACCGCCCTGTGGTTGGAAAAACTCGGCTCACCAGGTCTCGTAGTCTCTCGCTTTGAGCTCGGCGCTCTTCCGTAATCGTCATACGTTCTCCAAAAAGCAATTGCCATCGTCCGAAACACAGTGTAAATTTACACCGCTGGTGTAAATTTTTTTACTGAAACTATTCCCAATAGTTGTAGACAATTTTATGCAATTCTACATTGCGGAGCGTGTATGTCTTCTAAGCAGAAGCTGACTATCGTAGCTATCAACATTCGTTCGGGCATTGCTCAGAAAAGCGGGCGACCCTACACCATTCGGGAAGCACAATGCATTCTGGAGCAGGCTAGCGACGGAGTGTCCAGTGTTGTCGTTGGTGTAATAAATCTTCCCGAAACCTTGGCAGATCGCGAGCCGGGTGAATATCTAGCAGAATTTGCGCTGGCGCAAGGTGGCGGCCCTGACGCTGGGAAGCTCGTACCGCGGATCATTTCTCTCCTACCCCACGGGAGCGTCCGACCGCATCCAAAGCAAGACTCAAAAGTCGCGTGACGAACTATGAATGCCGGCGTAGTTGCGAGCGTTCTTATTTGCGCACCAGTGGAATCCATCGATCAGACCAGCGCCGTTGATCAGCAAATTTGTCCGGTATTGGGAGGACAGAACTTTCATCTGCAATCGCAACTGGCTTACGTACTCGCGCCTAACAGCGCCGGGTACATCGACTCGATAGCTCAGCCGTTCGACTATGCGACAGCGGCTGGCTTTTGGGGGCTGGCTTTCACCACCATCATTTCGCTTTGGCTGGTGAGCCACGGAGCAGGCGCGATAGTTAATTTTCTACGGCGCGCCTAGTTTTTTGTTTGCGGGTGAGACCGCTTTATTAGGACTACAAACATGAAAGCAAAACTGCAAGAACTGAAGAAACATTCGTTGCGTTTGTCGATGATCGCGGCGAGTGCTGCGGCGGTCGAAGCCCGGGCAGCGACAACTGCACCGGACTTTTCGACCCTCACCAGCGGCATTGACTTTTCGACGGTGACAGTTGGCGTGCTCGCCGTCGCGGCCACGCTAATCACTGTCTACGTCGGCATCAAGGGGGCGAAGATTTTGATCGGAATGGTGCGGGGCGCGTAACACAGGAAAAGACGACGGAGATTGGTCGGGGGCTTCGGCCCCCGTTTTCGTAACGGAGCCTTTGTGGACACGAATAGTGCGTGGTATCTCGTGATGTTTGTCTTCGGGATGATCAGTGCCTGGGCGGTAATTGTCGGTTTCAAGGAGTCGTGATGCGAATCAGGAATCTCGTGCTGTTTCTCTCGCTGAGTTGTGTCGTTGGAGTTCACGTTGCACATGCGCAAGCTCTACTTGCGCCGGCGGAAAACTTCGTTGTCAATCGCGCGGAAGCGGCGATTATTTCGCGCGTCGCGATCTCGCGCGGGTTCGCGGCCAACGACCCGCGGATCGCATCGACGCTCACAGCCATGGGAGAGTCGTCGACGGCCTTGAATGCGGCGTCTACGGGCGCGGCCTTGGCTCTTGGCTTCCTCGGCGCTCCCGTGTGGCTGACCATCGCGGCAGGGTTGGGCATCTTGGCGGCTGGAACTGCGTTAGTGCTGAACGCCAGTTCATCGTCGTTGCCTCCTGGTGCTGACACGTCTGTTACGTTGGCGCGGTCTTCTGACGGGAAGATCATTACCATCACGCAGCCCGCGCCGATTTCGGTGGTGAACGACTACCCCGTGGGTTCCGTACCGGCCCCTGTGCCGCCAGCCCCCTCTGCCATGATGGACCCTGTCTCTCACGGCGTCATGTATCAGGGAGCAGCTATCTACCGCACACCGCAGTGCATGAGCGGCGACCCTTGTAGTGCGTACCCTGCCCTACCATCCGGCCAGAAGAATTTCACACGCGATTACATAGTGGAAGCGGTGGTGTTGAAGTCGCTCGCCGATGTTCAGGCGTATGACACCTACGAGCAACAGTACAACTCTGCGTCCGCTGTAGTGGGTCAAAGTGGTTACGATAACGGCGGCTACGACTCGCTGTCGGTGCGCGTATATTTCAAGCCAAATGCCGACAGCACCTCGTCGACTTTGTACGAGGATCGCGTCATCAAAGTTCGCGATGCTTCTGGCAACCCCGTGATGCAGCAAAATTCGCAACCGGCAACGTGGTGGCTAGCTGGGCCCGGCGTTGCGCCAATCAGTGGCACGGACTTATCGCAAATTTATCCCCAGCTTACCGACGCGACTAAGGCGGCCCTCGTTGATCCGCTTACGCTTGCCTCGTTAGTTAATCAAACCTGGCAGCATGCAGCAGCGTTGCCGGACTACCAGGGCCTACCGTACTCAGCATCGCAGCCTGTGACTTCGACGGATGTTCAGCCGTGGATCAACGAAAATCCATCGCTTGCGCCGCACTTGGACGATTTTTTCCGGCCCGCCACCAACGCGGGTACATCAACGGTGCCGATAAGTCCCACGGCTACACCGACCACGACTCCGTCGACGAATCCCGCTAATCCATCGAATCCTGCATCGACACCCGCAACGGACCCTTCAACGAGTACAGGTCAGCTGTGTGGAGTCAACGGCGTCGTCTGCACGATGAACGTCAATGTTTTGGGTGACCCATCGACGCCTTCACCGTCGCTGGAAAGCACGCCAACCATCAATATGATTTTGTCACCCATTCTCAACTTGTTTCCCGATCTGAAGGCGTGGGCTCTTCCGGCACATTCAGCTGTGTGTCCGCAGCCTTCGTTCGAGATGTTTGGCAAGACTTACACGATTTCGTCGCACTGCGATCTAGCGGAGCAAAACCGGACAGCCATCACAGCTGTGTTCACAGCGGCGTTTGCGCTGGCCGCTTTATTTATAGTTCTCGCCGCATAAGGAGCTGACGTGTTTGGAATTCTGGTATCTGCGTTCAACGTGCTGCTCGGGTTCGTGCTGCGATCGGTAATCGTTAAGTTTTTGCTGTATTTCGGGCTGTATTTCTTCGTCACTGAGTCAATCGGACTTCTGCAGTCCGCGCATCTACTGCCGTCGGCATCGTCGCTGGAAGTGTTTGGGTCCATAGGAGAGGGGACATGGTATTTCCTCGACCTTTGTGCATTTAGCATCGGCGCGCCAATGATCGTCACCGCGTATGTAACGCGCTTTGTCATCCGGCGTCTGCCGATTATTGGGTGACCTATGGCAATCAACGCGTACTGTGGCGTGATGGGCTCGGGCAAATCGTATGAGGTCGTGCAGGGTCCACTGCTCGATGCGATTGCCAACGGGCGGCGAGTCGTCACCAACGTGGACGGTATCGACGAATCGAAGATTCATGACTATCTTGAAGCTAAAGGCCGTGGCGAACGGTCGCGTTTCGGCTCGGTAGTACATGTGCGCACCGACGACATGACAAGACCCGCCTTCTTTCCGGTTGAGCATGAGTCAGTGAACGGTGCGACGGTGGCGCCTGGTTATGTCGAGCCGGGCGACCTGCTTGTGGTCGATGAAGCGTGGAAGCTTTGGGCGTCAGATAAGAAAATATCTGACGAACACATGGCTTTTTTTCGGATGCATCGGCATTTCACGCACGCGCAAACCGGCGTCGCATGCGATGTGGTGTTAATGATTCAAGGAATTGGTGATCTGCATCGTAAGTTGAAGGAGGTTGTCGAGCTGTCATTCCGGATGCATAAGCTCAAGTCTTTAGGGCTTTCCTCCGGCTATCGTGTGGAGCAATACGAGGGCTGGAAGCAAAACAGCAAGACCCGAGTCGGAACTTATGTCCGCAAGTACAGCAGGGATGTATTCCCTCTATACAAGAGCTACGCTGGCCCAGGTGGTAAAGAGGCCATTGTGGATAAGCGGCAGAACGTCCTCACGAACAAGCGGCTGTGGTTAATCGCGGCGGTCCTACTTGTCATGGCGTTCGTGTCGGTCCGGTTCTTGTGGTCGTTCTTTCATCATGCCGCGAGCGGAACGATGGCGGCTAGTGCGGCGCCTGCGACGGCTTCGACAGCATCGGCGACTATGGGATCGGCAACGACGGACCTGCGACCAGCGGGGGGATCTAAGCCCATATTTTCGGAAAACTGGCGCATTGCTGGAAGCTACAGCGCTCCAGGTCGGTCATGGGTTGTGGTCGTCGACGGTGCGGGACGGTTAAGGATGGAAAGCCCGTCCATGTTTCAGAACTCGGGGATCGTGCGCGTCGGCACGATTGACGGCGAGCACGTCTCTACGTTTTCTGGTTCGAAGCTCGCTACTGGCGGGGCGGGCAGCGGGTCACCCACAAGTGGGCTCGGCGGGGTGGGGAAATGAGGTGGGTGATTGTGGTTATGGTTATGGTTTTTGCCACTCTAGGAGCACGCGCCGCTGAAACGACGGCTCCGGCATCTATTCCAACGTTGCCGCCTTTGCCTCCGTCGTTGACGGCGCAGATGCCGGGGTTGCCTTTCCCTGCGCCACCGCTGGCGCCGTTGAAAATGGGCAATGCAAAGTCGATCGATCTGCGATTTGTTAACGTCGCCCAGGTTATCGATTTGATCTATGCAGACATGCTGCAGACGCAGTACGTGATAGCGCCTGAAGTACTGGCAGACACTCGCATAGTGTCGTTCCGTTTTGACCGCGCGAAGGGTGACATACGAGATGGTCTTGTGGACTTTCTAGGGTCGCTTGGATTCGGATCGGTGATGAAGAACGGCGTTGATTACGTTTACAAGCGTAAAGACGAGGACGCGAAAGAGGCCGAAAAACAGGTGTTCGTTTACACCCCTAAATACCGCACGGCTGATTACCTTGCGCGGTTGGTTCAGCCGTTGGTTTCCGGGCAATTCACGATGAATCGATCAGTGCCCGCACCTGCTGGGTCGCGAGCTCGGTCCGATGCGCCGCCTACCTCTGCTGCTGCGATGATCGATCAGTCATCGGACACAATGGTATTTCTCGGCTCGGCCAAAGAGATCACCACGCTTAAATCGGTGCTTCCTCAGGTAGACACGAAGACAGGCGAGGTGGCAATCCGCGCGTGGGTGTATGAGGTCTCGACAGAGAACGACAAAACGAGCGGCTTTCAGCTTGCGGCAAGCGTCTTGGGTGGTCGACTCGGGCTGTCACTAGGAGCCGGAACAGTAGACCAAAACGCGAACGCGCTTCGCATCCATACCGGCTTTCTGGATGCTGCGATCGCAGCGCTTGACTCTGACAGCCGATTCCACGTAATTACGTCGCCCAATCTTCGCGTCGCGTCTGGCAAGCATGGTCGGCTCAATGTCGGCCAGTCTGTGCCAGTGATTGGTTCGGTCTCTTATCCAACGACAAGTGGCACACCTGTTCAGTCCGTGACCTATGAGGACGCCGGGGTGATCTTCGATGTGGTGCCTACCGTTAAGGATGACGTTATCGACACTGAGGTAATGGTCGAAATATCTGACTTCCAAAGGACCACGACCGGTGTGAGTTCGTCACCAACCAAAAACACTCGCAAGTCCGAGACCTCCATGGCGTTGTCCGATGGTGAAGTTGTTGTGATGGGTGGTTTGGCGTCGGGAAAAGACTCGAACGTACGCAGTGGTTCGTCGTGGCTGCCGGCGTTCATGGACGGGCGCACGGTCGAGCGTTTGCGTTCGGACGTTGTGTTGGTGTTGCAGGTATCGAAAATCTAGCGTGCGGGGCTGTGCATTGTGAGGCAAGCAACATAGCTACGAGCGTTCGCGCATGTGTCAAGGCTCGGCGCAGCCGACCGCGTAGCGGCATGGCCTTTACACAGGCTACACCGCATAACGCTTCGGGGTGGGTTGTGACGGCCACAGGGCGGCGCAACCCATGCCGAACAAGCGTGTGTGAGTTGCCGTTGGCGGATGCTTCGCGAGACCGCCTGCCCGCAGCGAACAGCGAGGACAGCCGGGCGCGCGAAGCGCGCCTAGATTTATATCAGGGACACTTAACGTACGAGGAGAGCGGATCGGAGTTGGAGCATGGCGGCATTGAGTTTCAAAAAAAAAAAGCCTCAACCGTTGCAGCGGTTCGAGGCTTTGGCACAACAGCATTACAAGGATGATTGCAATGCACGAAGACAGTATAGGCAATTTCTCGGCTTTTCGTCGGGAGTGGGTCGTACGCGGACGAAATTTCGGCGATGGTCAGGTAGAGATAACAGCTACTCGTTTTGATCGTTATGTCGGTGCCCAGGCGATGAGTTTGATGCCTCGAGCCAAACGAGGCGAATCCGAGAACGCGGAGCCAAACCAGATTGATGCAGCGAAGAGAGCCAAGCAGCAGGTTCGCCTGCGCTGCAAGGCTATTGGTGCGGACAGAATGATTACGTTGACGTATCGGGAAAACATGATCGACAAAAATCGGTTAAAGAAGGATTTCGATGCGCTGCGGCGTCGGCTCGGAAAGCTTCAATCTTTCCAGTATGTAGCTGTCGCCGAAAGGCAAAAACGTGGGGCTTGGCACCTCCATATAGCGGTTAAAGGGCGCCAAAACTATCGCGTCTTGCGATCCGTTTGGCGAAATATTGTTGGCATCGACAATGGAAACATTGATGTTCGAAACCCGTTTAAAGAAAAGGGATTGCGACACAAACTGGCTTCGTACATTGGCAAGTACATAACCAAAGACTTCGCCGAACATGCTCTTAACGAGAAGCGTTATTGGACTAGCCGCGGAATAACGGTTCCAGAGCAGCATCCAATTGATCATCTATTGTCGGCAGACCCCGTTAAAGCGATCAAAACGGTCTTCGCCGCGGCATTGCGAGTCGGTTCGTCGCTGGATCGTTGCCAGGTCTACTGGAATCAGGACCTCGGATGCTTCTGGCTATCTACGAGGGAATGCTCATGACGCCAACTTTCTTGTCGGCTGAAGAGCTGCAAATTTTGACTGGTCGGAAGGTCAAATCAAAGCAGCTGGAAGCGCTGCGACGGATGGGGATCCCTTTCTTTGTCAACGCGGGTGGTCGTCCCGTCGTGACACGATCTAATGTCGAAGGTGGCCGTTCGGCCAGGTCTAACAGCGGTTGGAGTCCAAGCGTGTTGGGAGCGTAGCTGTGGGGCGACATCCGACAAAGAATTTGCACCTGCCGCCGAGGATGAGGCTTAAGCAGACGCTGCGAGGGCGCACTTACTACTACTATGATTTAGGCGGCAAGCCACGTCGGTGGATCGCGCTTGGGGGCGACTTTGTTGAGGCCCTCCGGAAGTATGCGGACCTGGAGGAAGGTAGTCGAAACCGGTTGGCCATGGTTACCTTCCGGCACGTTGCACATCGTTACGTCGCGGAGATCATGCCGGGAAAAGCTAGGGCGACTCAGCGGACAAATATGATTCAACTGGAACGGCTATATGAGTTCTTTGACTCGCCTCCGGCACCGCTGGACGAAATCAAGCCGATTCATATTCGCAAGTATTTGGATTGGAGAAAGCCGTGGCCCGTTGCTGCCAACAGAGAAATGGCATTGTTTTCACATATTTTCAATAAAGCTCGGGAATGGGGTGCAACCGATCGTCCGAACCCTTGCGCCGGTGTGAGGAAACACAAGGAGGCGGGCCGAGATGTATACGTCGACGATCGGATGTATCGCTTGCTTTGGGAGATGGCGGACATTCCGTTGCGCGAGGCGATGGACATGGCCTATTTGACAGGGCAGAGACCTGCCGACGTGCTCAAGATGGATGAGCGCCACCTTCGAGACGGCGTGTTGGAAGTTCGCCAAAATAAAACTGCCGCCCAACTACGCATTGAAGTCACGGGCGAGCTTGCGGCGTTGATAGACCGGATCCGCATTCGAAAACTGGCCTTCAAGGTGCGCTCAACCGCGTTGATTGTTGACGAAGGAGGCAAGCCATTGGGCAAGGACGGGCTTCGGTTTAGGTTTGACCGCGCGCGTGAGGCCGCTGGGATAGAGAAAATCGAATTTCAGTTTCGAGATCTTCGAGCAAAAGCAGGCACCGATAAGGAAGCGTCGGGGGGTATCCGGCAAGCACAAGCATTGCTCGGTCATGGAAGCGTCGGGATGACTGAGCACTATGTGAGAAAAAAGGGGGCTAGGGTTTCACCTACTCGGTAACTAACACGAAATTCTGAGGACGCAATAAACCCTCCGGTTGACAAACTCACAATAAACGGGCAAACCTTTTTTGAGGCGCGTCTTGAAAACGTAACTGCATTGGGGAATGGCATGGCCACAAATAATACGGTTAAACGAGAGCCGGCCGAGACGGTCAACGTTAGAGGTCTTTTTGACGATCGTACTTCGACCGAGATGATTGATGAAACGCATACGGATGAGCTTGTCATCGCGTTATGTGGGCCCATAGGATCACCGTTGCACGACGTTGCAAACGCTCTTCGCGAAACTTTGACAGAGTCATTCGCTTATGAACAGTGCAATGTCATTCGACTCAGCGAGTTCATCATGGAGCATGCTCCAGCAGTCGGCGTTAAGATCTCAGAGGCCGATGGGTTTCAGCGCATCATGGATCAGATTGACGCCGGGAATAAGCTCCGCACTGAGCATGGTGCGCGTGTGCTGGCGGAACTAGCAATCAACGAGATCAGGCTTGATCGAGAGCGGTACAAGACAGAGCAAAACCACTCGCGGTATGAGTCGCGGCGCGTATGTCACATCATCGATTCCATAAAAAACAAAGAAGAGTTAGCACTGTTACGTCTTGTGTACCGCGACATGCTCTATGTAGTCGGGGTGTTTGCGCCCCTCGATAGGCGGGAGGCAGATCTCAAGTCTTCAAAAGAGCTGACTGCAGCTGAGGTTTTCAGGCTTATTGATCGCGACTCGGGCGAAGAATCTGATGACGGGCAGACCGTTCGCGAAACGTTTCCGAACGCTGATTTCTTTCTTCGTATTGAGAGCGGAACAGATGCGAACCTCTATCGACGTGTCGAGCGGTTCTTAAATTTAATCCTTGGAACGAAGGTTATAACACCGACGGCACAAGAGTCTGCGATGTACGCGGCCGCGATGGCATCGTCGAACTCAGCATGTTTGTCACGTCAAGTCGGTGCCGCGCTAACGGACGCGGATGGTGCTCTGCTTTGCGTGGGTTGGAACGATGTTCCTCGCTTCGGTGGTGGCTTATATACCGTCGACCCGGCGGGCGATCCTGTTGGCGACCGGGACCAACGATGTTTCAATTTGAGCGGGGGCAAATGTTTCAATGATGAAGAGAAAGATAGGCTCGCGGAAGAGATCGTAAAGGCGCTTGGTGGACTCGTGCCTCCAGCAAACGTACGGGCTGCCAAGGAAAAAATTAAAGGCTCCTCCAAGCTGCGCGGACTTATCGAATTTTCACGGGCTATACATGCGGAAATGCATGCGATCATCAATGCGGGGCAAGCTGCGGGACCACGGATGATCGGAGGAAAGCTCTTTGTGACCACCTACCCATGCCACTCCTGTGCACGACACATCGTGGCAGCAGGGATAAAAGAGGTCTATTACATTGAGCCGTACCGAAAAAGCCTTGCGACCAAATTGCATGGAGATGCCATCTCCGAAAAAGAATCCGACGTTGAGAAGGTGCGTGTTCTAGCCTATGATGGAGTGGCGCCTGCCCGGTACCTTTCGCTGTTCAAGGTGCCGCCAAACTCGCGAAAGAAAGATGGAAAACTTATTCGCATTGGTCTGCGCGATGGTTCACCTCGCGTTGAAAAGAGCATGGAGGCATTCCCGGTTCTTGAGTCGCTCGTAGTAAAATCTTTGCTCAGCAAAAAGCTACTGCCCCAAACCGAAAAGCGCGATGACGAACGAACGCCTCCCTCTGCAGCTTAGCTTTGACTTTTCCGATGTACCGGAAGTCGTCACAGTCGCTCCAGAATCTGCATCGAAGCCTTCATCTAGTGAGCTTTCCGCCGAATGTTCGGTTGTTAGCATTCACCGATATAGGGTCAAACGTGACCGCGCCGAGAACGTGCCGCTGCATGACAAAATTCTACAGACCATACTGCATATGGGGTAGCGTTGTGCGGTCGTGCCTTCAGCCGTTGTTCGCTGCCATGTGAATATCAAATGCCTCCGACTGGAGGCATTTTTTATCGTTCGCCCTTAACGGAGGCGATTTTACATTCGCCGAGACACGGGCGAGCATCTCCTGCTATGACTAACTGGCTTTTTCTCCCAGCTATGAGCCACATCATGCGGAGAGCCTACTGTTCCTCTTGCCGCTCCCTTCGCCTATCACGTGCTCTACGTATGCGGTTGCCTCTGCTGGCGTCGCCTCTATGGCCAGTTCTATGGCTCGCTTCGCCGCAAAGAGAAGCTGGTGCGCCCGTTTTTTCAGGCTGAAGCCTGCCTCTACAGCCTGGCGGACTTTTTTCTGAACCGCTGGAGGCGCTATCCAGACAGTGAAGGCGTTGATGTCGTTTGGATATAGCTCTATCTGTCCGGAGGATCCACGCAGGCGTTGCTCGACTTGCAGTTGTCCCGCAAGGCTATTGATGAACACAGCGAGATAGACCGGGTCTACACTGCCCGCGTTAGGCCTTAGGATAGTTACGTGGTTGTCGGGCAACGCGTTGCCATCGTGAAGAAACGGTGCTGCCCGACCTATTGTTCCAACGCCAGTGCCGTTCATCAAAACATCACCATTCTCGATAAGAACGTCGTTCTCAGCGGGCAACGCATATCGGTTCTCTGCGTCGACTCGTACTCGTCCGTAAATTACGTGCTTCGAATTCACCACGGGCAAGCCTTCTTCAACGTAGATCGGCTGTTTGCCTCGCTGGTTCAATGACAAAATGTCGCCCAGTTTTCGAGAGCCCGGTTTGTTGCTTAGAAACGACATCAATTCTGCAAATTTGGGCTTGAAGTGTTCAGCATCCAACCGCCCAGCCTTGAAAACGTCCCGACTCGTTCGAACCCACTGCGACGATTCGGTGGGCGTCCACTTAGATAGGCCGATCGCTTCCAGGAGGATCTCTTCCGCATCGTCGGCATTCGTTTCCGATCGAGCTTCGATGTCGTAAGCGGTTGCAACCATTTCGCTGATCCGCTTCTCAAGATCCGCAGGAAGACGCGAGATCGCGAGTCGCTCGATCATCCACAGAAATACGTGCTGTTGAACGCTACCCACCGGTAAGCGCTCAAGCTGCGATCGACCATATTTAGAGCCGAAAAACGCCGCGAGATAGTACGGAGAAATGCTCGCTTTTGTGGTTATTTTCGCTATATCTTGGTTAGAGTTGATAGGGTAGTCCCACGTAGGTAACGCGACGGCCGTGTTTCCAACAGTCCCGGACATCGTCAACAGCACCATCCCTGGCTTAACCTCAGATTTAGACAATAGTTGATTTGCTTCAGGCGGAATAAACAGCACATCGGAGAAATCGATAAATCCCCGACGAATGTTCATGCAGCGAAGAAACGGCACTCCATCACTGGAATAAGAAAATTCGTTAGTGAGCGCATAAGCACCGAAACTATCAATTGAGTCCGATAGCGCTATTAGTTCCTGCCAACTGCCCCGTTTAATAGTTGCTTCAACGGCTAACGCTGTCTTGGAAAAGTACTGCGCGTCGAACCGCCAAGCACGGTTTTCGCGTAGCACTTGGGACAATTTGAGCTCGGAGACATCCAGCCCCTTCGACAAAGCCGCATACCGACTTTTATTGAAGGGGCGTTTCAAAAAAAACTTAACTTCTCCTTCGCCGCAAATTCGCAAAACGCCTCTGCAATTCCATCTTGGGTCAAGCCCTCATGGTTAAATAGATCATGTTGAACGATCCAATGCTCATGGCCGTCTCGCAACCTCTGCCCCGCGCTATCTAAGACGTAGATCTTTTCGCCACTAGAGTCTTTCGAGTCCTTTTGTTGTGTTGCAAAAAATATCGGATAATCGTCTGTCCGTGGACAATAAAAAGCAACGTCAGATTTATCGTCATTCCACTTTTGCACAAATAGAACGCTTGTTTTAGTGCCCGTGTGCGGTTTAAACGTGTTCGTTTGTAATCCCACTACCGCCAATATGCGGCATCGCTCTGCAAGAAATTCACGAACCCGCTTGTCGGAAGCATTATTGAAACGTCCTTGCGGTAGCACAATGGCCATGCGTCCGCCCGGCCTCAGAAAGTCTAGGTTCCGTTCGATGAATAGCAGGTCGCGAGCAGCCTTGGTTTCGAGCTTTCCGTTACTTTTATGACCCAACTCATAAGGCGACAGCATATCGCTCTGTTTGATGTCTCCAGCAAACGGAGGGTTCGCCATCAGCAAATCAAACTTAAACGAACGGTTATTGTTTTTTTCCGCCCGCATTTTCTTCAGCTTTTTCCAGCCGATCCCGTACGTATCTCGCCAGTCGTCATCTTGCTGAATTCGCTCCTCCCACTTGGGCCAATCAAGTGTGTTGAGGTGTAAAACGTTGGTTTGCCCGTCACCTGCTATTAAATTTAGACAGCGCGCGACTCTTACGGATTTTTCATCGAAATCAATAGCGAATACTTTATCTTGGACGTAATCAGAACATCTCTGGGGCTTGTCTTCCATTGTAAAAAGATGCGAAACAGGAAGGCCCTCATCTTTTAATATTTGTCGCCATACGTGAAAAATCGAATGCACCGTAAATCCCGCCGAGCCACAAGCAGTGTCTATGACCGTTTCCGATTCACGAGGGTTCATCATTTTTACGCACATGTCGATTACCCATCGAGGCGTAAAATATTGCCCTTTCTCACCTTTTGATGATTTGTTGACCAAATATTCAAATGCTTCGTCTACTACGTCCAAGTTCGAATTGAATAATTTCCACTCTTCCAGAGAGCCAACGCACACCTGCAGGTGCTCAGGACTTAGCTTGATCTTCTCGTCGTCCGAGAAAACTCCAGGCCACTGCTTTTTTGCGTGATCAAAGAGGTCCTGGATGTTCGCTTTGAGCTGCGCAGCCGTATTACTATTTCGAAATTTCAGGAACTTGTGGCGACCTCGAAAACAATACATTTCGTCGTATAGCTTTGTGAAGATCAGCTTGAAAACTTCTTCGAAGACGTCTACGCCTGCGTTAGCAAGCACTTCATCTTCCATATCTTCAATCAACTGCTTCAGACTCAATGCGCCTTTACCTTCGGCATTACGTTTGTTTTCAATCTCTATAAGAGTTTGGATGGTCCACGGTTGTCCGACGATGTCATCGATCGTTTGGTTGGCTGCGGGAACGTCCGGGATGACAACAAAATAATTCGGATTTTTGCGATGCCACGCGATCGTTTCAACGCCGTTGCACCACATTGCCAACGGCGCGCCGGTGGCATGCGTGTACGACCGCAACTGCTCCTTACCATCCTTGAATTTGCCTTGCTTAACTTCGATCACAAGGTATGGGACCGTTGGTCGGTCCGCGTCGAAGACCACAATGTCGGCCCGTTTCGACGAGTCGCGGCCGAACGTTACTGGGTATTCAACCGTCATGCGATCTGCCGGATATTTGTATTCGATCACCAGCCGATGTAGCCACAACTGGCGTACGACCTCTTCCCTCTTGGCCAAGACGTCTTTTTTGCGCGTCAAACAGTGAACGTAATATTTGCCGGCACGCTCCGAGAGATTCTTTTCGACGGCCGCTATTGGCGCCGCACCGAACAGAGCGACCAAGTTCTCATGCGGAAGGTCGTCCAGAATTTCGTTGATTTGCATGGAAGAGCGCGTTAGTAGTGTGTTCACGAGGGAGCCTTTGTCCGGCACCAAACCCACTTTCGTCATGGTGTCGGTTTGGAGGCTGCCAGCGACCAGTTCACAAGGGTGAGAGATTGTTCGATTCGCGTGCAGCGGTAAACCGCCGTGCAGCTACGGTCAAACCGGCGAAATTGTAGAACAGGCTGGATTTTGTAGAACAAGAAAGTGAGCCTCCATTTCTGGAGGCCCGCTTGTAGATTGGTGCCGGCTGCAGGACTCGAACCCGCCACCTTCTGATTACAAATCAACTGCTCTACCTGATGAGCTAAGCCGGCGAAGTCAGCGATTTTACTTCATTTGACGACCTTGAGGTGGCCTCGACCAGATGATTTAGATCCATCGTCGTCAGGAGGAGACTCATCGTCATCTCGTGCCTCTCGTGCCGACGCTGCCGTCTCACGTTGCTCGATCCGCTCAGTCCCGCTTTCGTCCGGACCCAGCTCCGACGATCGCGGTCCGTCCTCGCCCGACACGTCCGGCGCCGCACCAATCGCAGCGGGATCAACGGGAAAGGCCATGCCCTGGCCATTCTCTCGTGCATAGATAGCCAGCACGTTGGTGACCTGCACCTCGATCTTGTGGGACTTGCCAGAAAAGCGCGCACTGAATTCGATCCACTCGTTACCCATCTGCAACTGGCTCGTGGCCTCGAAGCTGATGTTCAGAACGATCTCGTCGTTGCGCACGAATTGACGCGGCACGCGCGTGCCGTTGTCGACCCGCACCGCGATATGCGGCGTAAAGCCGTTATCCGTGCACCACTCATAGAGCGCGCGCAGTAGATAAGGCTTGGTGGATATTTCTTGCATCGACTTGCCCTCTATCGAAGGGGAGCGCGCCGGTCGAGCCGGCGCCCCCCGCCATCGAAAATATTAGCGACGCATCACCTTTTCCGAAGGCGTCAGCGCTTCGATGTAAGCCGGCCGGCTGAAAATCCGCTCGGCATACTTCATCAACGGCGCAGCGTTCTTCGACAGCTCGATGCCATAGTGATCCAGACGCCACAGCAACGGCGCGATGGCGACGTCGAGCATGGAAAACTCTTCGCCGAGCATGTATTTGTTCTTCAGGAAAATGGGGGCGAGTTGCGTCAGACGATCGCGGATGGCGTTGCGCGCCTTCTCGTGATTCTTTTCCGCTGCCTTGCCCTTTTCGTTTTCCAGCGTGCCGACGTGCACGAACAGCTCTTTCTCGAAGTTCAGCAGGAACAGGCGAGCGCGGGCGCGCTGCACCGGATCGGCTGGCATGAGTTGCGGATGCGGAAAACGCTCGTCGATGTATTCGTTGATGATGTTCGATTCGTACAGGATCAGGTCGCGTTCGACCAGGATCGGCACCTGGCCGTACGGGTTCATCACTGCGATGTCTTCGGGCTTGTTGAACAGGTCAACGTCGCGAATTTCGAAGTCCATGCCCTTTTCGAACAACACCAGCCGGCAGCGCTGGGAGAACGGGCAGGTAGTGCCGGAGTACAAAACCATCATGATTAAAAGTCCCTTCAGAAAAACATAAGGGCCAGCGTGCGAAAAGCGCCTGCTAGGAGGCGCTTCGACGACGCTGACCCACACCGATCGCGGCGTGTTATTTAATTTGCTTCCAGTATGCCGCGTTGAGGCGCCACGCCAGAAAGCTCAAAACTCCCAAGAACATCAGGACCCAGACACCCAGTTGCTTTCGCTCCTGCTGGGCCGGTTCCGCCATCCACGAAAGGTACGAAACCAGATCGGCCATAGCCGAATCATAATCTACTGGCGACATCGTCCCCGGAGTCACTTGGGTATAACCCGCGAAATGTTTGACTTTTTCACCGGTTTTTTCGTCGACTTCGGTATCGAATTTCGCCGTCCGTACACCCTGCAACTCCCACAGCACATGCGGCATGGCGACGTTTTCATACACTAGATTGTTCCAGCCGGTCGGCCGGGTATCGTCGCGATAAAAACTACGCAAATACGTGTAGATCCAATCCTTGCCGCGCGCCCTCGCCTCCACCGACAAATCCGGCGGCGCCGCCCCGAACCACGTTTTTGCGTCGTCGGGGCGCATGGCGATCGTCATCGTGTTACCGACCTTGTCCGTGGTGAACAGCAAATTCGCCTGGATCTCCTTCGGATCGATGCCGATATCCGTCAGCCGGTTGTAACGCATCAAATTCGCACTGTGGCAATTCAGACAATAGTTTACAAACAATTTTGCGCCATGTTGAAGCGAAGCAAAATTTTCGGAGCTATCGGGCGCAGCGTCTAGCGGAACTTCCTGCGCGTGCGCCGGCGTCAAGCCAAACGACAGCAGTGCCGCGCCAATCACCGCGAGGGTAGAAAACCATTTTCTCATCGTCGTGTCTCCTGTCACTGTCTGGGCGCGGGTCAATGCGGCTTGAACCGCACGCGGTCGGGCGGCTGCTTGAAGCGGCCACGCGTCGTCCAGAAGGGCATGCCGAGGAAAAACGCGAAATAAATCAACGCACAAATCTGCGCGATCAGCGTGCTCGCCGGCGACGGCGGTTTCGTGCCCAGATAGCCCAGCACCAGGAACGCAAACACGAAGACGCCGTAGAACACCTTGTGGAAAAGCGGCCGGTACCGGATCGATTTGACGGGACTTCGGTCAAGCCATGGCAGGAAGAACAGCGACACCACAGCGGTGCCCATCACCACCACGCCC